>Ga0224506_10000354_pt1 | contig 41737 bp, 40 predicted proteins | sample SF_Jan12_sed_USG_2_FD_169108 | JGI IMG/M metagenome (GOLD analysis project Ga0224506, IMG submission 169108) | Sediment microbial communities from San Francisco Bay, California, United States - SF_Jan12_sed_USGS_8_1 | ecosystem: Environmental > Aquatic > Marine > Sediment | place: USA... | reverse complement strand
TGCAATACCACAGCCGGTAAACTGGGCAGAGAAGGGCACTGTAAGATGCTGTCTTTGAGTGCGTCGGGTATTTCTATGTCCATTACAGGTTTATCCATATGGATTGCCAGATAATGTAATGGGCAGTATGTTCAGCGAATATAAAGGAAAGATATTAATCACCTGTTATGAATATTATTTGCTGCTTTGAGTATACATAGAAGCGAACAATGATTGAATCTTGTTATTGAGTATAATTGATAGCGGTCAAAAGAAAAAATGGCCTAATATGCTATAAAATCATTGAGTCAGCCCGCTGTTGTAGTCTGGAGTGTGAAAAATGAGTGAAAAAGATTTACGTGATAAATTCGAAGATGCCTATGAGCATATGCTGGAAGTGGCGAAAGAATTTGTGGTTAATGCCCGTGAGCATAGTGGCCCGGTAATCAAACAAGCGCTGAAAGAAGCCAGGGAAAAAGTCTCTGATATTACTGAACTAACAACGGAAGAGATAGACAAACTTTCCTCTTATATTGAGAAAGACCTGACCGAAGCTGCAGGCTTTATGCAGGAACAGGAAAAAGAGCTGGCCGACTGGTTACGTCTGGATATTTTGCTGATCGAAAAATACCTGCTTGAAAAGTTTGCCTCACTGGCAGACAGAACACGCATTGAACTGGAACAATGGTCTATCAACGCTGATGTCAATGGAGAATGGCACACGGGTGAAATGATCAGTATGGGTGTGCTGCGCTGCGAAGCCTGCGGCGAAGAAGTGCATTTTAAAAAACCGGGGCATATTCCGCCTTGTCCCAAATGTAATGCCACTGTTTATAAGCGCCTGCACAATACGTAAGTTTTATTAACAGCCACTACCGTTGCATCGATTGTAATTTCCAATAAGCACGATAAAGATAAACAATTAACCGTTTAAATGATCTCGCCTATAATACGCATCGATTGATATGAAAATATCTGGTTAGAATGCATATAAATACATAATCTGAGGAGATTGTAATGGGCGTATTAGTTGGCCGCGAAGCACCGGACTTTACTGCAGCTGCGGTTTTGGGTAATGGCGAAATTGTTGATGACTTTAATTTTAAAGCCACCACTAAAGGCAAAACAACGGTTGTTTTCTTTTACCCGCTGGATTTTACTTTTGTATGTCCATCAGAGCTGATTGCTTTTGATCATCGTCTGGAAGATTTTAAAAAACGTGGTGTTGAAGTTATCGGTGTGTCAATTGATTCACAGTTTTCACACAACGCATGGCGTAATACAGCTATCAATGATGGCGGTATTGGACAGGTAGGTTACACACTGGTTGCCGATGTTAAGCACGACATTTGCCAGGCCTATGATGTAGAGCACCCGGAAGCGGGTGTTGCGCTGCGTGGTTCATTCCTGATTGACACTAACGGCATGGTTCGTCACCAGGTTGTAAACGACCTGCCTTTAGGCCGTAACATTGATGAAATGCTGCGCATGGTTGATACTTTACTGTTCACCGAAGAGCATGGCGAAGTTTGTCCGGCTGGCTGGCAGGAAGGTGATAAAGGCATGACAGCGACTCCTGATGGCGTTGCGTCTTACCTGGCAGAAGAAGCTGATAAACTGTAAGTTTATGAATGGCTTGTTTTGATAAAAGCCTGACCGGGAAACCGGCCAGGCTTTTTTATTGTGTGTCTTTAAAAACTGTCTGCATAATGTTTTTAGCCAATTCAAAACCCTGGTCGATACTGAGTAGAAAACCGTTATCATGATTTTTTTGCCACCGCTTGCCGCTGGTTTCAGAATCAACAAAAAATACATACTGGCAAAAACTGCCGGTAATATTGGCTTTTAAAGCGTTAATATCCGGTTTTACAAAAGTGATCATAGCGCTGGCGGGCTGAATTTTTTCTACGCCATTTTCACCGAGGCTTAAACTAATGGTTTTTTTACTGACAGGGCATTGTGTTTGCGCCTGAATGGTTTGGCGGTAAATCACCGCTGCTAACAGCAAATCCCATGCGCACCAGGTATACAGGGTCTGATTGTTTAGCCGGAAACTGTGCGCCGTCGGGCTTGTGCTGATACCCCAGAATGCATTGATGCAATGCTTTTTATCAAAACTCACACCGCTCCATGTGGCTAATAATGTTTCGGTTTCTTCGCAGCTTAAAGCAATGCTTTCGGCAAATGTTTTAATGCTGAGCGGTTTCCCCCGTGACAGCAGCTGGTAAAGTTTTAAAGACTGTTGCTGGCCACGCTGATCAAGCTGAGGAAATGCCTGAGTAAATAAATGTGCCAGTTCAGTCAGCAAAACAGCTGACCGCTGGCGCTGAGATAAAGGCGCTTGTCATATTTTTTTAGTAAAATCGTTTCATGCCTTCTGGTCTGGACTTGAAACGTTTATAGGTCCACTGATATTGAGCCGGGCAATCACGAATGACTTTTTCTATATCTTTGTTCATCAGTTCAACAGAAGACTGAATGTCCTGTTTGTTGATGTTTTCTGAAGCGGGCGTGAAGATCAGGCTAAAGCCTTTGCCGTTTGGCTTTCGTTTAGTGTAAGCGTAAATAATCTCACTATTGAATTTGGCAGCCAGTTTTACCATCAGCGTCATTGAATACGCCGGTGTGCCAAAGAAGTCTGCAAACAGGCCGTTCTTCATATGAAGATAGGGCTGCTGGTCAGGCAAGATGACAATGACTTCGCCGGAAGTCAGCGCCTTAGAGACTGCACGCACACCACGGGTGTCAGTCGGCACCAGCCTGGCGCCGGTACGCTGGCGGGCCTGTTTGATAATGCTGTCGATGGATTTAAGTTGCTGCGGTTTATATAAAGAAGTGACGGGGTAATGCCTGGCAGCATAAAGGTTAACCAGTTCCCAGGAGCCTATGTGTGGCATTGCCAGTAAAACACCTTTGTGATGTTTAATCGCGGCCTTTAAGTGCTCTTCACCTTCGACAGATGTGATCATATTGAGCACGCGCTCACTATTGGCCAGCCATATAATGCCCATTTCAGCCAGGGTTTTTCCGCTTTCTATAAGGCTGTTGCGCAGCGTTATTTGTTGCTCTTCAGGCGTTTGTTCAGGGAAGCAAAGTTCGATGTTCTTTTTAGCAATCGCCCGGCTCTTGTTGGGAATAGTATTTAATAGCCGGCCTAAAAAGAAACCGATGCGATGAGCCAGCGGCAATGACATAACGGAAGTTAGTCTGAACAGGAATTTTAAAAAACGGGCGGTCATTGTCTGTGGTTTTTTCTGGCTGTGTCGTTTCTGAATTTATTCTGGCTGCTGGCGGCTGGTCTGAGCAATTTCGGTCATTATTTCTTCTATTGATTTTTCGCTCGGCAATTGCAGATGAAAACCATGTTCTTCAAGGTTGTTAATAACCGTCTCAGGGTTTTCTTTTGCCAGCTTGCGCTGTGGTGTGATATCAAGCTCAAGTGTGAATTCTGTTTCGCCCAGCGATTTCATAATATGCTGAGGGATCACTGAAAAATCATCCTGCTCCTTGAGAAAAACATACATGTCATTTTTTGCAGAGCAACGATAGATATAACAGTTCATGGCAGGCCTTATTTCAGTGTGCTGAAAACTTTTTCAGCAGCATCAATTGTTTTTTGTAAATCCTCTGCGGTGTGTGCCGATGACACAAAACCGGCTTCATAGGCAGATGGTGCCAGATACACGCCCTGGTTTAGCATGCCGTGATAAAACTGCTGGAAACGCTCGATATTGCATTCAGTGGCCTGCTTGAAATTGGTGACCTGCTCTGACTCTGTGAAAAACAGACCGAACATGCCGCCGATTACATTGCTGCTCATTGGAATCGCCGCGGCTTTGGCTTTTTCTAAAATACCATCAACCAGGATATTGACCTTGCTGTTTAGCTCTGTGAAGAAACCCGGGGCTGAAATTAATTGCAGTGTCTTTAGGCCGGCCGCCATCGCTACCGGGTTGCCTGATAAGGTACCGGCCTGATAGACAGGACCTAAAGGCGCAATCTGCTGCATGATGTCACGTTTACCACCGAAGGCGCCTACGGGCATGCCGCCGCCGATGACTTTTCCCAGCGTGGTCAAGTCGGGTTTGATATTGTAATGAGCCTGCACACCGCCCAGCGCGACGCGAAAGCCGGTCATGACTTCATCAAAAATTAATACACTGCCGTATTCATCACAGACTTCACGCAGGCCTTCGAGGAAACCGGGCACGGGCGGAATGCAGTTCATGTTGCCGGCAACCGGCTCAACAATGATACAGGCAATCTTGTCACCGTATTGTTTGAAGGCATCGCGTACCATCTCGATGTTGTTGTAATCCAGTGTCAGTGTTTGTTCGGCCAGAGACGCGGGCACACCGGGTGAGGTCGGTACACCCAGAGTCAAAGCACCGGAACCGGCTTTGACTAATAAAGAATCTGAGTGGCCGTGGTAACAGCCTTCGAATTTAACAATGGTGTCGCGGCCGGTATATCCACGCGCTAAACGAATTGCGCTCATGGTGGCTTCCGTGCCGGAGCTGACCATGCGTACCAGATCAATTGAGGGCACCAGCTCGCAGACCTTGTTTGCCATTAAAGTTTCGATTTCAGTCGGCGCGCCAAAGCTAAGGCCGTTTTCGGCGGTATCTTTAACCACCTGGATAACCTCAGGGTGAGCGTGACCTAAAATCATCGGCCCCCATGAACCGACATAGTCAATATAGTGTTTGTCTTCATTGTCGATAATATAAGCACCATTTGCGCGTTTGATAAAAACCGGATCGCCGCCAACCCCTTTAAAGGCACGTACCGGTGAGTTAACACCGCCTGGAATGTGTTGCTGAGCCTGATCGAAAATTTTTGACATGGATGTTGCCCTTGCTGGATTAAACAATATTACGCGTTATAGGGGTGATGCTTAGCGAACCGCGATTTTACAGGATTTTTTATGATGAATCATGCAGAAAACAGTTTGCTGAGCTGTTCACTGGCCTGTTTTATATCCTGTTGTGCATTCTCTGGCTTAAAAATATCGCTGATAACGGCAATCATATCGCTGCCAGCCGCGATTAACGGCGCTGCATTGCCGGCGTTAATGCCACCGATGCAGCAGACCGGGATCTGGAGCCGGGCCCTGGCCTGATGCACCAGGCTAAGCGGGGCAGCAATGGCATCGGGTTTGATTGATGAGCTAAAAAAAGCGCCAAAAGCGACATAATCGGCACCGGCATGTTCAGCTTCAACGGCCAGCTCTAACCGGTTATAACAACTCACGCCTATGATCGCCTCTGTGCCTAAGTGCTGTCGGGCAGCGATGATATTGAGGTCATCTTTGCCGATATGGACGCCATCGGCATGCGCTAGCCGGGCCAGCTCGATATCATCGTTGACAATAAACAGCGCCTGATATTGATCGCAAAGCCGGCGCATGAGTTGAGCCTGTTGCCGGCGTTTTTTACTATCCTTTGATTTATCGCGGTACTGGATGATACGACTGCCGCCTTGCAAGGTTTGTTCAACAGCTGCTGCAAAGTGATGAGCCATTAAGCCGGCATCGGTGATGGCATAAAGGCCATGTAAACGCGGGTCTTTCATTTTATGTGTCGTTAGTCAGTGTATAAAGTCTGTCGGGGAAATGCTGGCCCTTACCCGGGCAATGGCCGTTTTGCAGGCTCTGAAAAGTATAGTCCAGAGCCTGCAAAACGGCGCTGGCGGTCGATTTGCCCTGTGCGACGAAAGCGGCAATGCTGCTGGCCAGCGTACAGCCCGAGCCATGGTATTCATATGGCAGGCGTGCGTTAGTGAAATGCTGCAGGCTTTGATCAGTGTTGTATAGCCGGTGTTCAATGAGATCAGAATCAGAGTGTGTGCCGGTTACCAGTACATTCTCGCAGCCCGATTCGAGCAAAATGTGGGCGGCCCGCTCGATCAGAGCGTGTTCCCGGGCATGAGTGAGCCGCAGTACTTCCGGTATATTCGGTGTGATCAGATGGCAGCCGGGGACTAAATAAGTATTGATCGCATCGATTAAGTGATGGGCCGATAAACTATCGCCGCCGCCGGATGCCAGCACCGGATCTAATATGACCGGGATATCAGGCTGTTGTCTGATGATCTGATGAATGGCTTTGACGACGTCGACGCTGGCCGTCATGCCAATTTTAATCGCATTGATGCTGATGTCATTGAGCAGCGCGTCGCACTGGCGTTGTAACTGACACGCATCAACCGGTTCAAAATGGTGTACGCGGGCGCTGTCCTGGCAAGTTAACGCGGTTATCACGGTGACAGCGTGAGCCCCCTGGGCAGCGATGGCCTCGATATCGGCCTGTATACCGGCACCCCCACTGGGGTCATGACCAGAAAAGCACAGTACCACCGGTTTTTTACGAGATCTGGTTTTGTATGGGCTCATCGTATTGTTACAATTTTATTAAGTCTGATTTAAGCACTGGGGTTTGTGTTTATAAATAGGTAGAATACGCGAATTCTCAATCGAATAACTCTTTTATTTTAAGAATAATATAGGCCGCTTTATGGAATACAAAACTTATATGTGTGTGATCTGTGGTTACATGTACGATGAAGAACAAGGTGACCCGGAGCACGGTATCGCAGCTGGCACTAAATGGGAAGACGTACCCATGAACTGGACGTGCCCTGAGTGTGATGCAAAAAAAGATGACTTTGAAATGGTTGAAGTCTGAGCATATATTCAGCAGTAAATGACTCAGCGGAGGAGTCATTTTCCCACATTCTTTAAGCTTCCTCCCCGCTGTTAACGCTTTAACACTCTGTAGCGCTATTGTCAGTCAGCTATACAGACGACATCTTATTATCAGTTTTTAGGGAAGGTGCCAGCCTGTTTTGCAATAAAAGCCGTTTTGGCCGATAACTCCAGAGAACAGCTCCATTTATAAGCAAGATTAAGGTCTTCAGCTGCGACATAGACGCCGTGTCCACAGACAACAGCCGCCTTAGAGGTTTTAAGTTGTTGTGCAACCTGAGAAGCTGACTGGGTGAAGATATCATCATAACTAAGATCAATCACCGGCACCTTGCCAAAATAAAGCTGACCTTCAAAATCAAAAGGAATAAAGTCGAGACCGTTCATGGTCATGGCAACTGTGTGCGCGCCATGGCTGTGTAATATGGCATTCAGTGCCGGGTTGTTCTGATAGCTGGCCAGGTGTAAGGCGGCATCAAGAGACGCCCCAGCAGGCGCTGGCTGGTTAATATCGCAGGCAATTAAATCCTGCTCTGTTAAAGTATCTGCACAGGCCCCGGTAGGCGTGATCCAGATGCAGTCGGCTTCTTTTACTGAAGCATTACCGCTGTGAGAGTCATTCAGGCCGTGTTGTCTTAGCCATTTATAGTATTGAACCAGTTCTTGTTTTAAAGTCATTACTAATAATACAGTTTTCAAAAAAACAGCATCTTAATGCATTTCAAAAGGATATAAAAGCGGTGAGTCTTAACCGGCGAGTCTGGTCATTATCAGCTCCAATAATGTTGTCCAATATTTCACTGCCATTATTGAGCCTGGTTGATACCGCGGTGATGGGCCACCTGAACAGTGCTGTATATCTGGCAGCTGTTGCTGTCGGCGCGATGGTCTTGCATTTTATTTTCTGGGGTTTTGGTTTTTTACGCATGTCGACAGTGGGCCTGACAGCACAGTCGTATGGCGCGAAAGATGGTGCCGAGTTACGGCATTTATTAGTGCGTGCGGCTGTGTTCGCTGTTGTGATTTCGTTTCTGCTGATTGTTATTCAGACGCCGATGATTAATCTTGCTTTATATTTTGTGCAGCCTGGTGCCGAGGTATCACTGTTAACAAAAGATTATTTTTATATTCGAATCTGGGCGGCGCCAGCCACATTATTAACCTATGTATGCGTCGGCTGGTTGTTAGGTATTCACAGAGCGCATGATGTTTTATGGGTAATGGTTTTTATTAATGTATTAAATATTATTCTGGACCTGGTGTTTGTGGTGGGTTTTGGCTGGCATGTAAAAGGCGTGGCATGGGCCTCATTACTGGCTGAGTTCAGTGGCCTGATTCTGGCGCTGTGGCTAGTGAAAAAATCATTATGCATGATGCCAGCGCAACTGCAGTGGCAGCAGGTATTTCAGTGGCCGGCTTTTCGTCAGCTGGCCAGTATGAACCTGGATATATATATCAGGACAATTAGTTTGTTATTTGTTTTTGCTTTTTTCACAACCCAAAGCGCACGCGCCGGTGAGGTAGTGGTGGCAGCCAACGCAATCCTGCTGCAGTTTTTAACCTTTATGGCTTATGTGCTGGATGCTTATGCCCATGCCGCTGAAGCAATGGTGGGTGAAGCCATTGGCGATAAAAACAGTAACCGAGTTAAAGAGGTGGTGAAAATATGTTTACAGTGGTCGTTGTGGACATCACTGCTATTTAGCCTGCTATACCTTCTCGCCGGGGAGCACATCATCGCGCTGCTAACGAATATAGAAGAAGTCAGGGAATACAGTTCATCATATCTCTACTGGCTGGCGCTGCTGCCGGTGGTAGCGGTCTGGAGTTATTTATTCGACGGCGTGTTTATCGGTGCGACCTGGTCAAGAGAAATGCGTGACGTGATGCTGATGGCTGTGTTTATCGTCTTTTTACCGGTTTGGCTGATGACGCAGTCACTGCAAAACCACGGTTTATGGTTATCTATGCTGATCTTTCTGGCAGCACGCGGCAGTTTAATGGCATGGTTTTATCGAAAAAAACTGCTATACATAAAGATAAAATAGAAATATAAAAATAGATATGTCATGGGCTGAAATAAAAACTATCCTGATTTCGGTTACACTGTAATTTATCTGACTGACAATGCACAGGTGATATCATGAAAGAAAATGCAGGCTTGCTGGATCAGAATATGCGTTACCTCAGCGGAATGCTTGTTTTAAAATCAGAGGTGGTCTATGAAAGCGTGCGCGGTCATAGCGGAACCGTTCCGCTTATGAGCGCATTAATTGCCTGCTGCCCGCCTTGTGCATTAACAGGCATAAAAACAAACAAGTCAGCTGATTGATAATGATAAAGCCTTTAAGCTAGATAACTAACGATTTATATTCCATGTTCAGATTTTTAAACCACATCCACCTGCACCATGTGCTTTTTATTGCCTTTACATTAATTTCTATTGTGCCGGTCTTAATATTGTCCGGCTGGGTGCAAAGCTCAATGATAGAAAATGAAGAGCTGGCAATAGAAGAAAAGCATCTGCTGTTAGCCCAGAATATCACGGCTTCACTGGAGCAGTACGCAAAAGATATCCGCGCAACCATCGATGTGGTTGAAAAGCACATTGAAGAAAAACGCCCGATAGAGCTGCTGGAAAATTTATTTTCGTCGTTGCACATAGATTTTGTCTGGCTGATGGATCGTCAGGGGCGCGATGTCACGCCGGGTTTTTTAGATACAAAATTACATATGTCGCGCATACCCGATAATATCGGTATCACCGTGCTGCCTTCTATAACCGCATCATTAGCAAACCGGGATACAACAGTTTTTAGCACAGTCGAGGCCGATACGAATAATGACTCGGTTATTTATGCTGTCAAATCAATCGATGCGGGCAGGTTTCTGGTCGCGGTTATCAATACCGGTATTTTTATTAAAGTACAAAAAGCCATCTCATTTGGTGATCGCGGCCATGCCGCGATTGTCGATGCGACGGGCAGGACATTAGCGCACCCGTCTGAACAATGGCGCTCCACACGAAAAAACATAATTGCGCTGCCACCTGTAAAGTTCATGACAGAAGGCAAAACAGGGGTGACCCGTTTCTATTCCCCGGTGATGGCGGCCGATATGGTTGCCGGTTATGCCATTGTGCACGATGTCGGCTGGGGCGTGATGATACCGCAGCCGTACGATGAGTTACTGGCTCGCGCTAATAGCGGTCGTTATATTTCAATGCTGATAGCGTTGTTTGGCGTGATTACGGCGGCCATGATCAGCTGGTGGCTGGCACGAATTATGTGCCGGCCGCTGGTAGCCGTGGCATCATCAGCCCGTCATGCTGCCAGTGGCAATTTGATAACACGTATCAAAAGTGCTTATAAATATGCGCCGGTGGAGTTACGCGAGCTGACGGATTCATTTAATCACATGGTGGATGAAATCAATCAAAAAAACGCCGTCATGAGCATTACCACCGAACGGCTGGAAACAGCTCAGCGCATTGCGCACCTGGGAAACTGGGAATGGGATTTTGTGAATAATGTTTTCTGGTGCTCGGATGAGGTGTACCGCATTTACGGTTTTGCGGCACAGTCATTTGAAGCCAGTTTTGACCGTTTTTTCGGCATGACCCATCCGGATGAACAGGGCTATCTTAAAAATTTATTTGATAACGCCAGACTCAGGGAACATTCTTTTAATGCCAGTTTTAAAATTATATTAGAAGACGATAGCATCCGTTATCTGCATCAGGAAGTGCAGTTTCATCGTGCGCAGGGCGATAAAGGAATGTACCTGTCTGCTGTTGTACATGAAATTACGGAGCAGAAAAAATATGAAGAAAAATTGCTGCGTCAGGCCAATTATGACGAGCTGACAGGGCTGGCAAATCGTACGTTGTATTTTGAGCGTTTATCGAGCGCCATTAAAATGGCGAAAAGACGACACGAGCAAGTTGCGGTTTTGTTTATTGATCTCGATGATTTTAAAACCATTAATGATACCTACGGTCATATTACCGGCGACGGACTGTTAAAAAAAGCATCTGCCCGTTTATCAGCCGCCATTCGTGACACCGACACGGTTGCGCGTATTGGCGGCGATGAATTTATAATTGTAATGCATGAAGTTAAATCGTCAGAAGATGCCGCGCAGGTGGCTAATAAAGTACTGGATAGTTTGTCTGCTGTTTTCATTCTTGACAGTGTCAGGGCATTTGTCAGTGCCAGCATAGGCATCAGTGTATATCCAAACGATGCAGATGATGTGCTGAGCCTGCATCGAAATGCCGATGTGGCGATGTATCAGGCAAAAGAAAAAGGCAAAAATAACGTCCAGTTTTTTACTTCAGAAATGACTTCCATGCTCTCTGAGCGTTTTCAAATTGCACATGACCTTCGATATGCGCTGGAAGAAAATCAGTTTGAAGTGTATTTCCAGCCGATTGTTAATATAGACGGCAGTCTATACTCGGCCGAGGCGCTGATCAGATGGCATCACCCTGAAAAAGGCTTTATTTCTCCGGAAAAATTTATTCCTGTTGCGGAAGAAATCGGCATGATCAATGACATCGGTTTATGGGTGCTGAATGAGTCCTGTCAGCAATTAAAGTGCTGGCATGACATGGGCTTCGAGAAGCTACGTGTGTCTGTCAATGTGTCACCTCAGCAAATCAAAAGCAGCCTGACAAGGGATGTGTTGATTTCAGTCATTCATAAAGCGCAGATCATGGCCTCGCGTTTAACACTTGAGATAACAGAAAATATCATCATGGACGATATTGACCATGCCATTATATGGATGTCAGAGATGCGGGAGTTTGGTATTAATATCTCAATGGATGATTTTGGAACGGGTTACTCTTCGTTAAGTTATTTAAAACGCTTGCCGATCGATATTTTGAAAATTGATAGTTCATTTATATCAGGCATCAGCGTTAATGAGGACGATAACCTGATGATTGCAGCCATTATTGCGATGGCTAAAGGGCTTGGTTTGTCACTGGTTGCAGAAGGCGTGGAAAATGAGCAGCAGCTGAGCTACCTAAAGCAGTTGCACTGTGACTACATACAGGGTTACTTGTTCAGCAAGCCTTTGCCATCAAAAGACTTTGTAAATTACCTGAAACAGTCGGTCTGAGTTTGCCTTAGAGATATCTCATGCGGGTACCATGGTTCAGCGACAAGGTGATTTCATCGGCACTCAGCGCAGAAGGGAACAGAACGCCGGATATCTGAGCGTCGTGAATACTGGCTCCTGGCAGCTGGCTGTTTGAAAAATCGATGCCGCGCAAGTCACAGCCACGGAAATAACAGCCGCTAAGATCCAGGCCGTCGGCATTGATACCGGATAACACCAGGTTCCTGAAATCAGCGCCGGTTAAATCACAGGCTTCGCCGCTTTCTTTGCGCTGATTGAACTGCTTAATGTCTTCATCACGTAACAGCCGGTACATTTCATTGTCTTTAAATTCGGGTGCAGTCTGTGCCATAGTATGGGCCTCCTTTATTAATTTAAGCGTAGTTGAAAAAAATGGCCTTGCAAGTCGCTAATATTAAATTAAAGCGGGCTATCATGCTCGATCGCAAAGCAAGTGACCGGGGCGATTTATGCCTCGACGCTCTCACGCAATTAGATCTTGACTGGCAGCTGCTAGACAAGGCTGATCCGGCTCAGCTGGCGGCATTAATTCAAGACCAGCAGATAGTGGTTACCAATAAAGTCGTGCTTAACAGGGCCTTGATAGAGAACGCGCCTAATCTGAAGTTAATTTGTATTTCAGCAACAGGTACTAATAACGTTGACCTTGTGGCTGCCAGAGAGCGGGGCATTGATGTCTGTAATGTGACCTCTTATGCAACGCCCTCGGTGGTGCAATATGTTTTTAATGTTTTGCTAAATCTGCTTTGCCGCTTCACAGAGTATCAGCAGGCGGTCAAATCCGGAGCCTGGTCGCGCAGTGAACAGTTTTGTTTGCTGGATTTTTCGTTTAGAGAGTTAGATGGCAAAGTACTCGGCATCATCGGTTATGGAGAACTGGGCCAGGCCGTTGCCAGAGTCGCCGAAGCATTTGGTATGAAAGTGTTGATCGCGGCAAGAAACAGTGATGATCAGAGAGAAGGCCGCTGGCCACTTGCAGAACTATTGCCTCAGCTGGATGTGTTAAGTCTGCATTGTCCGTTGACAGAAGAAACCCGGCATGTAATTTCAACACAGGAAATTCGTGCATTACCAGAAGGCGCAATACTGATCAACAGTGCTCGCGGCGGGATAGTGGATGAAAAGGCGTTGTTGGCCGCGATAGAGTCTGGCCATCTGGGAGGTGCCGCAACAGATGTGTTAACAACGGAACCGCCTGCTGAGCATCATATATTGTTGCAAAAAAACTACCCTAACTTAATTGTTACGCCGCACATCGCCTGGGCCAGTATCGAATCGCGACAGCGCTTAATTGACCAGCTGGCTTTTAATATTTCAGAATACCTGTCAGGTCGGCCACGAAATATCGTCAACTGAAACACACTATCTATTTAAGGTTTACGCCGAATCCTGTTCGCCCTGAAGGGTGACCACGAGACGGCGGTTGCCGCCATGATTTCGGTGTTCACATAAATAGATGCCTTGCCAGATACCTAGGTTTAAGCGGCCATCGCTAAGCGGAATAGTTAAACTGGCACCGAGAATGCTGGATTTCAAATGAGCCGGAAGATCATCGCTGCCTTCGTCGGTATGTAAATAATAAGGCGCGTTTTCAGGGATGCTTTTATTGAAATAGTTTTCAAAATCCTGACGAACGGTCGGGTCTGCGTTTTCATTGATAGTCAGGGAGGCGGAGGTGTGTTTTATTAAAATGTGCATCAGGCCGAGCTTAAAAGAGCCTGTTTCAGGTATTTGAGCTAATATTTCATCGCTGATGAGATGAAAGCCCCGTGAAAAAGGCTGTAACTGAATTTCTCTTTGTAACCACATAGCGCGGGCCCATAACTGATAAGTTAGTAGTAAATCTATTATCTCAGAAAACAGCGCAATTGAGCGCTGAGAAAATGCTAATAGGCTTGTTTAGCTACAGTTTTGTAAGCATTTTTAGTAAATTTCACTATAATACTGGGGTCGGGTCATGGTAAATCAACAGCCACAGAAGGTGGCGGTGAATAAGCCGCAACTTTGTCGCTCAGGGCTCTAATATCAGGCAATAAATCACGGATTGATATCAAAAATTGAAAATAAGTCAGTCGAGAATGTAGTAAATGACCATACCTAACGAATCTGAAATAATAAGCGAGCTGGCACAGCTGCAACAATTATTTCTACAGAAGCTGCCTGTGCAGATTGCTGATATGAAGTTGCTGTGGTCCGAGGTCTCTGCATCGGTTAATCAGCAGGCTGCCACAGACATTACAAAGCTGGCCGAATTGCATCGCATGGCTCATAGCCTGGCAGGTTCAGGCGGTACTTTTGGTGCCGAATCGGTCAGCTCCTCGGCACGTGAACTGGAGCAGCAACTTAAACTATCAATCGCTGAATTAGAGGGCGCTGCAGCACTTTCCAGCTCACAGTGGCAGCCAATAGACCGTTTGCTGACACAACTGCTCGATGACGCGAATAACTGGCAGCCTTCAGTCATACCTTATATTGCACCTGATATAACACCTGGCCAGTCGCCGCAACAACAGCACGGTAACCTGATTTATCTGGCAGAAGATGATGAGTTATTAGCCGCTGATTTAACACTAAAACTACAGCAGGCAAATTATCAGGTACGCCACTTTGTTGAGTTAAGTGCATTTGAAGCGGCATACCAGCAGCAAATACCGGCCGTTATCATTATGGATATCATTTTTCAGAAAAGTGATGCCACAGGCGCTGATCTGATTAGTAAATTGAAAAGCAAACAGGGAATTATCCCGCCGGTTATCTTTATTTCTGTTCGAGAGGATATAGAAACACGGCTTGCAGCGGCACGTGCAGGCGCGCGACGTTATTTTACTAAGCCCATAGATGAAAAAAAACTAATATTAACAGTCGATGGGTTAACAGCAAAACACCAGACAGAACCGTTTCGTGTATTGATTATTGATGATGATGAGACCTTACTAAAATACTACCAGATGGTGCTCAGTGATGCCGGCATGCAGGTTGTGGCACTTTCACAACCGTTGCAGGCCTTAACAATACTGGCCGACTTTAAGCCGGATATTGTCTTGCTTGATGTTTATATGCCGGATTGCACAGGCCCTGAGCTGGCTCAGGTGATCAGGCAGGACGATGACTGGACGCTCATGCCAATCATGTTTTTATCAACAGAGTCGGATCTTGATATTCAGCTGGCGGCGATGAACCTGGGCGGCGATGACTTTTTAGTAAAACCGGTTGATGCCGGACACCTTGTGGCTGCTGTCGAAGCCAGGGCAAAAAGAGCACGCTGGAGTAAACGCCTGAATACTGATCTGCAAGAGGCTTTGAGAGAAAGCAAGTTTCAGCTGGTAACAATGGACCAGCATGACATTGTCAGTACTGCGGATATTAGCGGTCAAATTACCAGCGTTAATGACCGGTTTTGTGAGATCAGCGGTTACAGCCGTGAAGAACTGCTCGGTAAAAATCATAACCTGCTTAAATCAGAACGTCATTCAAGGTCATTTTATAACGATTTATGGGCTACTATTTCCAGCGGTAAAATTTGGCATGGCAGCATTTGTAACCTGAGCAAAAACGGCGATGAATATTGGGTAGAGTCGACAATTGTTCCGTTTCTGGATGACAGAGGCAAACCCTATAAATACGTTTCTGCCAGAACCGATATTACCGTTTTAAGAAATAGTGAAGAGCGCCTGAGCCGCAGCCAGGAGTTCGCCAATATGGGAACATGGGACTGGAATATACACACGGGTGAGTTGTTCTGGTCAGACTTGATCTGGCCACTGTTTGGTTATGAGAAAGCAAAGACCGCGATGACTTATGATAATTTTATGGCCGCGGTACACCCTGATGACAGGCAAATGGTGGCGGATGCCGTAAATGACTGTGTGCAAAAAGGCACTGATTATAATATAGAGCATCGCGTAATCTGGAGCGATGGCAGCGAGCACTGGCTGCAAGAGAGTGGTGATGTGGTGCGCACTGAGCAGGGCAAAGCGTTACATATGCTGGGAGTGGTGCAGGATATTACAGACCGTAAACAGACTGAACGTGATTTGATGCATGCACACGAAGAGGCAGAGAATGCCAACCGGGCAAAGTCTCAGTTTTTATCGAGTATGAGCCATGAATTACGCACGCCACTGAATGCCATTATCGGCTTCAGTCAGCTGATGAAGCTGGAAACAGACCAGCCTCTAACAGAAATACAAAAAGACAATGTCAACGAGATTTCCACAGCAGGTGAACACCTGCTTGAGCTGATTAATGAAGTGCTGGATCTGTCCAAAATTGAAGCCGGGCATATTGAACTTTCAATTGGAACCGTGGTGCTGGGCGAGGTTATTGCTGAATCCATACAACTGATCAAGCCGCTGGCTGAAAAACGGGGTATTGATATTTGCCTGAGTCGTGATGGTGTCGAGATTGGCTTTGAAGAATTGTTTATGCAAAATAATACAGCGCGGGCAGACAGTACCCGCCTGAAACAGGTATTGCTTAACCTGCTGAGCAACGCCGTTAAATATAATATTGACAAAGGTAAAGTGACTATCTGCTGTCAGCATATGACAAATAAAATGAGCCGTATTAGCATCACCGACACCGGTGCCGGTCTTAGTCCGGACCAGCAGCTTAAATTATTCAAACCATTTGAACGCATAGGCGCAGAGCACTCAAGCATTGAAGGTACGGGTATTGGACTGGTCATCACCAAGAAAATTGTCGAGATTATGGGCGGGGCTATCGGTGTTGACAGCCAGCCGGGCAAAGGCTGTAGCTTTTGGTTTGAGCTGCCATCGGACACCGCGTTGTCTGACAAACAAATTGGTAAGAAAACACCTGATGCCGATGCAGAGCGCCAGCTTAAACAAAAAAAACATGATTTTACCGTGCTTTATATAGAAGACAATCCCGCGAATTTAAGACTGGTTAGCCAGTCCTTAGGCTACCGTAAAAATATATTTATGTGGAGCGCGCATGAGCCACTGCTTGGCCTGGAGCTGGCAACCGAGCACAAGCCCAGTCTGATTCTACTGGACATTAACCTGCCCGGCCTGAATGGTTTTGAAGTGCTGAAAAAACTGCGACAGAACGCTCTGACCGCACACATTCCGGTGATTGCCGTCAGTGCCAACGCAATGCCCGGGGATATAGAAAAAGGCATGGCTGCAGGTTTTGATGATTACATTACAAAGCCCATAAACGTGGTGGATTTATTAAATGCCGTGGATAGCCGGCTGGCTGCAATACAAAGCTAAAAACAAATGAATAAACAGGAGTCAAACTGTTAGATGAACGAACTAAAGCGGATTTTATATGTTGAAGATCAGCCCGATATTAGAGCTGTGAGCAAAGTGGCATTAGAAAAAGTCGGCGGCTTTGAATTACAAATATGCAGTGGCGGTGAAGAGGCCGTTGCAACGGCCGTGGCTTTTGAACCCGAGTTGTTTTTACTGGATGTGATGATGCCGGGCATGGATGGTCTTGAGACGCTGAAAGCATTACGCCAGTTGCCGGGGCTGGATGAGGTACCGGTAATTTTTATGACCGCAAAAGTACAAACCAACGAAGTAGCAGAATACAAACTATTGGGCGCCATTGAAGTGATCTACAAACCTTTTGATCCGATGGCAATATCAGATCAGATCAGAGCGGCCTGGCAACAATATATCGTCGCAGTTAAATAATGGCTTTTAAAAAATTCAGCAGTCTTATGTTACTGGTTTGCTTCGTCAGTCACGATCTGGCCGCCGCAGAATTTAAAGTGGCTGTGCGCGCGCATCAGGGAGTGGAGAACGCACGACAGATGTGGCAGCCAAGCATTAATGTGCTGAATAAAGCAATCCCGCAGCACCGCTTTATATTGGTACCGGTTGTCAGTCTCAGTGAAATTACAGAGAGAGCAGGCCGGGGTGACTTTGATTTTGTACTGACAAACCCGTCATCTTTTGTCGAGCTGGAGCAGCGATACGAGGCAAAGGCGTTGATGACATTAAATAACAAACGCGCAAATAGCGCGCAGAGCCGTTTTGGTTCTGTTATTTTTACGCATGTGCGCAATAAAGATATTTTAAACATTAACGACCTCAAGGGAAAAAAACTGATGGCGGTTTCAGCCCTTGCTTTTGGTGGCTGGCGTGTAGCCTGGCTAGAAATGCTTGAGCACGGTTTTAATCCGGCCGATGAGCTTGAGGCGTTATTGTTCAGTCAGAGCAAAACACAGGCGGAAGTGGTTTACGCTGTGCGCGATGGTAAGGCCGATGCCGGTGTGGTTCGTACCGACCAGCTGGAGCGAATGGAAGCGGATGCAGAGATTGATATGCGCTATTTCCGCATCATAAATAATAAAGACGAACAGAGTTTTCCATTTTTTCTCAGCACCAGACTTTTTCCTGAGTGGTGTTTTGCCGCCATGAAGTCAGTGCCTGATTTATTGTCACAACGGGTAACGACATCGTTGTCATTGATTAAGCCAGACAGCAGTGCTGCCCAACAGGGCAAATACATCGGCTGGATTCCGGCGCTGGATTACACTCCGGTCAGGGACTTGATGCAGCAACTGAAAGTCGGCAGCTATGCCAGTCAGTAAGCTGCAACGCCGGTACTCAAGGCTAAGTAAAAAAACAGGGAATAGATCATGAGGTTTTCAATTGTTCATAAAATCAGTCTGGGCGTTATTTTTCTGGTGCTGCTTAGTGCCGGCCTTGTGGGGGGACTGTTTTATTCCAAGACGACAGAGTTGCTGGTAGAAAAAACGCTGGAAGATATTTCCAAAGAAATCCAGACCGCTTCCGTGCGTTTACTGGCGCATATCAAATCCCAGCAACAGGATGTTTTGTTTTTGTCAAACACGCCACCGGTTCAGGGCATGCTGCGTGCGCTTAAAATGGCTAATTATGACCAGCAGGGAAAGTCCAGCTATCAGCAATGGGTACAACGTCAGCAGTCCATATTTAAAACCATGCTGGCAGGCAAACCTAATTATCTGAAACTTCGGCTGATTGATAAACAGGGGCAGGAGCTGGTAGTGGTCGGCCGCGAGGCGGACAAACTGGAAGTGATCAGTGGTGAGCGGCTGCAAAATAAAGCCCACCGCCTTTATTATAAAAAAGCGCTTACATTAAACCCCGGGCAAGTTTATGTATCAGAGATAAATCTCAACCGGGAATACGGCAAGGTGAGCCTGCCACACAGTGAGGTGCTGAGGACAGCGACACCGATATTCGATGAAAGCAATGCGACTGTCGCCGGGGTACTGCTGATCACCGCTGAGATTGGCAGCGAATTGAGAGCGATTCAAAATAACTTTCAGGATGCCGGCAGAAACATCTACATCACGAATGATCATGGCGGTTATTTGTTGCACCCTGATGCCCGCAAAGCCTATGGCTTTGATCTTGGCAAGCGTTATCGTATTCAGGAGGATATTCCTCTGTTGGCGCATATGTTTTTGCCGGATAACCGGCAATCAAAATTTATTTTGTTACCCGAAGATACAAATGATAAACAGGTGGTGAATTTCACCAAGCTGGCATTTGACCCTGACGAGCCAAAGCGTTTTATTGCGGTCGGTATTGCTCAGAGTTACCGGAATATTCTGGCACAGCAAGCAGGCGTGTTAAATGATGTGATGTTGCTGGCATTGATACTGGTTGTGGTGTTAGCACTGCTGGGTTTAATCTATGCCTATCGTCTTGCTATGCCACTGAAACAAATGACTCAGGTCATGGATGATTATAGTCATCAGCGTTTTAGCACGGTGGAAATGCCCGCAGGCCGTAATGATGAAATTGGTGTGCTGGCGAAAACCTATCAGGCATTAATGACACAGGTAGAAGAAGCACAGTCAAACCTGCAGGATATGAACCATAACCTTGAAGTGATGGTAAAAAAACGTACTCAGGCCCTGGAGAGCAGCGAAACTCGCCAGCGTACGATACTGGAAACAATCGCCGATGGTATTATTGCCTTTGATGAAAAGGGTCGGGTTAGAAGTGTTAACCCGGCGGCTGAAAAAATATTTGATTATTCACCCGAAGAGATAATCGGCCAAAACCTTTCTTCATTAATCACTGAAAAAAAACCGCAGGCAGTCGAGGCTCATGCGGATCTTCCGCTACTGAATTTAGCCGGCATTGTTAATAAACAAAGTCAAATGCAGGGTATAAGAAAAGACGGTACATTGTTTCCGCTGGAATTAAATGTCGCGGCAATGATATCCGAAGGCGAGCGGGCTTATGTTGGTGTGTTGCGAGATATCACTGCCCGCACCCTGGCCGAACAGGAACTTAATCGGTTTAAAACCACGCTGGATGAAACCATGGACTGTGTGTTCATGTTTGAACCGGATACCTTAAAATTCTTTTACGTTAATGCCGGAGCCTATAACCAGGTTGGCTACAGCAATGCAGAGTTAATGAAGATGACGGCCTGTGATATCAAGCCGCTTTTTAGTGAAGCACTTTTCAGGGAAACCATTGCGCCATTGATTGCAGGCACACAATCGGTATTGAATTTTGAGACGATACACGAGCACAAAGACGGGCATACCATCCCGGTAGAAATTTTTCTTCAATATATTAACCCGCCCGGCGAGTCACCGCGTTTTGTGGCGATCGTTCGTGATATTTCAGAACGCCTAAAAACCGATAAGCTGAAAAATGAATTCATTTCCACGGTGAGTCATGAGTTACGTACGCCGCTAACATCCATACGCGCATCCCTGGGGCTCATCTCTCAGGGCATTGTCGGTGTGATACCCGACGAAGCACTGGAGATGTTGAAAATTGCAGGCAATAATACCGAACGCTTGCTGTTATTGATTAACGATATTCTGGATATTCAGAAAATCGAATCAGGACAGATGGCCTTCAGGTTTCAGTGTCTGTCATTGCAGCCATTTCTGCAGCAGGCAATAGAAGATAACGCAGCCTATGGCGAGGAATACGGGGTCGAGTTTGTCATCGCTAAAGAAGTGGCAGACTCAAGAGTTTATGCGGATAAAGATCGGCTGATGCAGGTGATGGCAAACCTGCTTTCAAATGCCGCTAAGTTCTCACCGCAGGGTGAGAAAGTCGAAATATCAATAGCCCGGCATAGCGAAGACTCTTTGCGAATTTCTGTAACCGATCACGGCCCCGGTATTGCGGAAGCCTTTCAGCCGAAGCTGTTTGAAAAGTTTACCCAGTCTGATTCATCGGATACACGCCAAAAAGGCGGCACCGGCCTGGGGCTGAGCATTACCAAAATGATTGTGGAAAAACACGGTGGCCAAATCGACTTCATTACCAGAGAAGGTGTCGGCTCAACATTTTATATAGAACTGCCGGAACTCTTCGGTGAGATGACGGAAGATGATGAGCCGCGGCAACTTCAGGGCAATCATAAGCCCTGCATTCTGATTGTAGAAGATGACCCGGATGTGGCGGCTTTACTCAAGCGAATGCTGGCAGAGGCGGGTTTTAACAGCGATATTGCTTATAATGTCGAAGAGGCACGTGGCAAATTACAGCAAAAGTCAGTGCATTATAAAGCCATTACGCTTGATCTGGTTTTGCCAGGGCAAGATGGACTGAGCTTGCTGGAAACACTGCATGATGACGCAGCCGGCTATGATATCCCTGTGGTTGTGGTCTCAGTCAAAGCCAATGAAACAAAGCGTGATTTAGAAGGCAGTGCAGTGGGTGTGGTGGACTGGCTGCAAAAACCGATTGATCAACAGCGTTTAATCGAGGCCGTTAAACAGGCGGCCGGGCCTGCGCATTTGCCACGGATTTTGCATGTTGAAGATGAAGTCGATGTGCATAAAGTAGTCAGTCGAATGCTGCAAAATCATTGTGAGTTAACCTGGACCACCACAAAAGCGGCGTCAAAAGAAACACTGGAACAGGAGGATTTTGATCTGGTGTTGCTGGATATCGGCTTGCCCGATGGATCAGGCCTGGATCTGCTCGAAACCATAGAGCGGCGCGTGGTACCGCCTCGTGTGGTTATATTTTCAGCTTACGATGTGACCCCTGAATACGCAGATAAAGTCAGTGCCGTGCTGCTGAAATCCAGAACCACTAATTTCAGACTGGCCGAGGTCATTAGCAGTGTGATCGGGCAGAAGTCAGAGGCAGAAAACACGCATGTTAATACTGTCGAATAAGCAATGCTGTTGCTGAGATTAATAGGCCATGAATAACAGTCAAATAAAGCCCCTGACTGAGGCGGATGATGCTGAGTGTAACAGCCGCCAGCGTCACGAAAAGCGCTACCCCTGCGTCGCCATTCCGCTGTTATATTCCGCCATCAAACATGCTCATGTCAGAAGGCTTGGAGAAAAGATTTTTCAGGCCGCTGCGGTGGATATGAGCATTTCCGGGCTGGCGTTTGATATTAATCAGCCTATGCAGGCGGGAGAAAAGCTGCAACTGATGATAGCAAAGTCAGGATCGCATATTGACGATGAACTGCTGCTGCAGGTTCGCTGGTGTCGTCAGTTGCCATCGGGAAAATACAGGGTGGGGGGTGTTGTCGACAGGCCACACGCAGCGCATCAATCATTAACCGCCTTGCCCGGCTCTAACGGCCAGCAGGAAGTGCCTGCCGAGATTGAGGCCCGGTGTCCTGCCTGTAAAAACCCGGCCATATTTCACTTTGTTGGCAATCAACATGTGTTTTTTAGCAGAGGCATTATGCCGCTTTATGACTGCTCAGCCTGCGGCACAACGCGCAGTTTAACGGGCATGCTTGAATAAATTAGCTGTGATGGCGGTTATCTAGTGTTTCGTTAAATCTGTTTTCTGGCATTGAGCATAAGCATTATGCATCGCCTGCATCAGTTGAAAATAAAGCTCAGTTCCTGCAGCAAAATCCTGCGCTGTCGGGTCCAGGTAAACAGGGCTGATAGCGGTGTCGCGGATCAGGTTTGCGGCAATCGCCGGCAAGGGTTTTGTATTGTAGACAAGGCAGCTTACCTGTTTATCTGAAAGCAGTTTTTGGATCTGGCTAAGATGCCTGATACCGGGGCGCTGTTCTTCACTCTTGCTAATGGCCGCCAGTGGTTTTATGTTAACGGCATTTTCAAAGTACTGAAAAGCATCATGATAAACCAGGTAGTCAAATCGCCTTTTATCAAACGATAAGCTGATTTTTTTTTGTAAGGCATTCAGCCTGGCTGAAAGCCGGATTAAATTATTCTGATAAAGATGTTTGAATGCCGGATCCAGCATTGACAGTGTCTCGCTCATTTTTGCTGCGATCAGCAGCGCGTTATCAATCGATAACCAGATATGTGGGTCGATATGAGAGCGGTGTTCATCGCCATGCCGGTGCTTTTTATCGGCATCGGCTGATATTGTACGCGGTTCAAGCAGCAGCAGGCCCTTGGTATCGATCAGTTTAACCACATGAATCTGTTCTGGAATCGCCTTTAAAACACGCGGCATAAAACTTTCCAGTGACTCGGCCAGCCAAAATATCAGATCAGCATCGGCCAGTGCCCTGCGTTGAGAAGGGCGCAAACTATAATGATGAATAGATTGCCTGCTGTCTAATAACAAAACAGGCTTGCCGTTGCCCTGCATAATTGAACTGAGTAATGAATGAAGCGGGCGGATGGTTGTCACCACCTTGAGCTTGCTGGCAGATTTGTGCTTAACATCGGAGCCTGTGGCGGACTGTTCTGCTGACAGCGCCAAAACAGGCGTGAAAAGAACTAACAGTAAAAGACAGCAACGTAATATCATAGGCGCATGATAAATTATTCATTAGCAGAATGAAATAATGACAGAGCAGTTAATTTCGGTAACGAAGGCCCGTCTGACGTTTGCCGGGCGTGTGGTATTGCAAGATGTCGACCTGGTTGTTAACCGCGGTGAGATAGTCACCGTGATAGGGCCCAATGGAGCCGGTAAAAGTTGTCTGATAAAAGGCCTGCTGGGTTTGATTCGCTTTGACAGCGCCGTGATCGAGAAGCGCGATAACCTGAAAATTGGTTATGTGCCGCAGAAACTGCATATTGATGACATCATGCCGCTGACCGTGAGCCGGTTTCTGAAAATGGTGCCCGCGGTTAATGCAGCGGACATCGAGCAGGTGTTGCAACAAGTCAAGCTGCAAAACCTTCAGCAGTCCGCTATCCAGAGCTTATCGGGGGGCGAGCTGCAACGCTTATTACTGGCGCGAATTATTTTGCAAAAACCGGATCTGCTGGTGCTCGATGAGCCGGCACAGGGGGTTGATATCATCGGCCAGCAGGAACTTTACCAGCTGATTACTTCGGTCAGAGATCAATATCACTGCGGTATTTTAATGATCTCACATGATTTGCACCTGGTAATGGAAGCCACCGACAGAGTGCTGTGCCTGAATCGCCATATCTGTTGCAGCGGCCACCCGGATGCGATTAGTCAGCACCCTGAATATCTCCGCATGTTTGGCGCAGCGATGGATGGCTTTGCGATCTATACACATGATCATGATCATGAACACGATAGCCATGGCAATGTGGTGCCACTGGGTACGGGTTGCCAGCATTGGGATGAGGATGTCGGTTGTCGGCAGGACAGCTGTGAGAATTCGGAGCGCGAACATGGATGATTTTGTTTTCAGGGCACTGCTGGCTGGCCTGGCCGTGGCGGTACTGACAGGCCCGCTGGGTTGTCTGGTGGTGTGGCGACGCATGGCCTATTTTGGCGACACCCTGGCGCATTCTGCTTTACTGGGTGTGGCCTTGTCGCTGCTGTGGCAACTCCACCCGGCATTAGGCGTGGCCTTACTGGGTGTGGTGATTGCCATTAGCCTGGTCTGGCTGCAGCGTCACCGCGACCTGGCAACGGATACCATGCTGGGAATATTGGCACATACTTCTCTGGGGCTGGGTCTGGTGGTGATAGCCATATTGCAGTCGCGTGGACTCAATATCGATCTTAATGCATATCTGTTTGGTGATATTCTGGCCCTGAGTCAAAATGAGGTATGGTTTATCCTTGCCAGTGTGGTGGTGTTAATACCGCTTATAAGCGGCATATGGAAACCGATGGTAGCGATAGCTGTGCATGAAGATCTGGCACGGGTTGAAGGCGTTCAGGTTGTAAAAATACGACTGATATTTATGATTTTAATGGCCGTGGTGGTTGCCGTGGCAATGAAAATAACCGGTATTTTGCTGATTACTGCTTTATTGATTATCCCGGCTGCCGCTGCCCGCAAGTTTTCCCATTCGCCAGAACAAATGGCTGTATTGGCAATCTTGCTGGGCATGCTGGCGGTTATTATGGGCCTGTTTTCATCCCTGCAATGGGATACACCGACGGGCCCGAGTATGGTGGTCGCCGCCGCCTTGTTATTCTTTGTATCCCGGATCAGAAAAACAACATAAAGCGGTCATGCTTTACAGTTTGAACTGTGCCAGGATCTGTTGCAGTTCATCTGAAGTCCGTGATAATTCCTGTATTTCATTTAAAGTATGCTGCGTGGCATCAACCGTGCTGCTGGCAGAACGGCTGATGCTGGTCAGGTTTTGATCCATGCTAGTGACCACACTTTGCTGTTCATTTGCAGACTGAGAAATTTGCGTATTCATTTCGCTGATAGTCATCACCGCCTGGGTGATTTTATCCAGCGCTTCGCCGGCCTTGGACGCCTGTTCGACACTGTCATTTGCGCGCAGGTGTCCGCTTTCCATTACACTGGCGGCATTATTGGCACCGGCCTGTAATTTGCCAATCATCTGCTGAATTTCTTCAGTCGATTGTTGAGTCCGGCTTGCCAGCACACGAACTTCATCGGCCACCACAGCAAATCCTCGTCCTTGCTCACCGGCCCGGGCGGCCTCAATCGCAGCATTTAAAGCCAGCAGGTTGGTTTGATCCGCGATCGAGCGAATCACATCAAGCACCGTGCCGATGTTTTCACTGTCAGCTTGCAGTTGTTTAATGACTTCATTGGCCTGGGCAACCTCACTGGCCAGAGAGTGAATCGATTCAATGGTGTTTTCTACGGTGTGCTTGCCTTCTAAGGATTCGCTTTGTGCGTGCTGAGCGGCATCGGCAGCATTGCCGGCGTTGCCGGCAACTTCCAGCACCGTTGCGGTCATCTGGTTCATGGCAGTGGCGATTTGTTCGGTGTCAGAACGCTGCTGCACAATGACGCTGGCGGTTTGCTGAGTGATTTCAGCGACTGTACTTGCGGCAGATGATACCTGGTTGGATGCGGAGACAACTTTGAGCATGATGGACTGAATTTTTTCAATCAGCTTATTAAACTGGTGCCCCAGTTTATCAATGCCATCATTACCGTGCACAGTGATGCGCCTGCTGAGATCGCCGTCGCCTTCAGAGACATCCCGAAAGCGCGTCGCCAGAGTCGCCAGACGTTTACGAATTAACATCAGGAATATCAGGTAAACGCTGGCAATCACAAAGATTGCAATAGCAAACATCAAGAGACTGAGCTCGAAGATAAACGAGGAAATAATCTGGCTAATAGTCTGCGTGAGCCTGTCGACAAGCTCGGCAGAAGAGGCGGTGTTTGCGGTCAGTAACGTAGCTTTTACACTGTCTGTTAGTGTATCGATGATCATGCTTTCACGCATCTGTAATAACACAATGGCAATTGTACAGCCGATAACTAGAATGGTGCTGAGGGAGAGGACAAACTTCAGTGCTAGCGATTTATTATTAAACATAAAATTTCATCAAAGATTTAAAGCTCAGTATGAGCGGGTTATGGCTATCTAATAGCACAAAATGAATAAATTATGGCTTTAATAGTCGAACAGTGTCATATTTTATCAAATTTTTTGGCTGATTGAGGAACAAAGTCTTGGAGAAAGTAGTGGTATTAGGAGCCAGTGCAAAGCCTGATCGCTTTGCATATAAAGCCTTGATTAAATTACAGGCTGCCGGCCATGAAGTCGTGCCGGTACACCCTAAAATAAAACAAATCGAAGGCATTGCCGTCATCGCCTCATTAAGCCAGATATCGACGCAGATTGATACCGTTGCACTTTATGTAGGACCGGCAAGAATGGCAGCGATGGTAGCAGACGTGTGTGCCTTAAAGCCTAAACGAGTGATCTTTAATCCGGGTACAGAATCAGCAGAAATACAGCAGCAGTTTGAAGCGGCAGGCATCGAATGTGTGCAGGATTGTACGCTGGTTATGCTCGACCAGGGGCGCTATTAATGGGGCGTTATCGACCGCCGCAAAAGCCGGGCTCTAAATATATAACAGCTGAAGGCTATCAGCATCTGGCCCAGGAGCTTGATTATCTCTGGTTTGAGTTGCGACCAGAAGTGACTAAAGCGGTTAGCGCAGCCGCTGCCGAGGGTGACCGCTCTGAAAACGCAGAGTATATTTATCGAAAGAAACAGTTGCGTGAGATTGATAGCAGGGTGCGTTTTTTACGTAAAAGACTGGAAAATATGAAAGTGGTATCGAGTATACCGGATGATCAAAACAAAATATTTTTTGGTGCCTGGGTCACCGTGGAAGATGAAGAGGGCAAAGCGCAGCGTTATCGAATTGTCGGGCCTGATGAGTTTGACAGAGAAGAAGAATATATCAGTATGGATTCTCCTGTTGCACAAGCATTGCTGGGAAAAAAACTGGATGATGACGTGAGCCTGATCTTGCCTAAAGGCAAAAAAGAATTAATTATTATTGATATTGAATACAGTGCCACATGACTAAAGGCACCCGCAAGGCAGCCTGTGACGGCGTGCGCCTTGCGGGTTTGGATGAGCTGATTGAGCTCTGTATGTTAGACCTGAGTCTTTTGGTCACACCTGATTTATCTGGAATTCTCCTTTAAAGATAAACCCGAATTGATAGTGCTCGGGCTTCTGTTTAAATCATTTTGATTAATGCAGATGTATCAATCAAGCGGTGTGTATAGAATTTATAGTCATTCGTTATATTTAACAAATTAAAATTATTAATAGTAATTATTAAGCGATATTAATATTTAATTAGCTTGTCTCGATTTACATAACAAAGTCTTTGTAAGTTACTGTTTGCAGCAATTAAAGTCATTAAAAACGACAGTGTCATAAAATAAACTCATTGCTATCCGAGATAAAAAGAAATTTAACTGATGTCCGTCATGATCAAAGCCAGTTGATCAATGGCCATCATCAGGGGCATGTTTTGTTGATTGTATTCGCCTTCGGGTTATACCATAAACGTGCTGGAGCAGCATGCTGGTGCAATTAAGCACAGCCTCTAATGGTTCTGGTATTTTCGATGCTTTGCCATCATGGGCAGGCGGTGGTTAATTGATGTTGCCTGCAGCTGTCATAATTGCTCTGCTTTCAGTCTTGATGAAAGACATCCAGCAGAGTGTTCATGGTTAACAGCCAGTGCAGCCTTTTTCTAACGGCATGCTTTTATCCTGACTGTATTCAGCCATAGAGCCATCATAAAGTTTTACATTAGTGAAGCCGAGGCTTCGAAGTGTCAGGTAGCTTTGAGCGGCTCTGTGCCCGGAACGGCAATAGGTGATCACTGGCTGGCTTTTATCTTGCAGATTAATGTGCTTTTGCTCGGCTAATAGCTGAGCGCTGTTTTTTATAGTGAAGGCTTTTTCAAAATCAATATTTGACTGCCAGTCCCAGAGTTTCGCACCGGGAATATGTCCTGTACGCGGGTACCTCGGGTGGCCTGCAAATTCTTCTTTGCTACGGGCGTCTATCAGCAGGCTTTTTGTTTGCCTGAGCTGGCTTAGGCTCGCGAGGTTGTCATGGCGGCTGGTGGTGTTAGGCAGATAACGAGAGGCGGTGATTTTGCTGTTTATGTTGCTGACCTGTCGGTGTTCAAGGATCCATTTTACAAGCCCGCCGTTAAGAACCGAGACTTGTTTGTGACCGATCTGTTCGAGTTGCCAGAATAAGCGGCCGGCATTCAGGCCTCCCATATCATCATAAATAATAATATAAGTATCGTTGCTGATGCCACGCTGAGCCAAAAGGCGCATGAAATAATCATTAGCAATTTGCAGTGAAATATTGTCTTTTTTGCGCTTGTAAACCAGCTCATTGTAGTCAATGTGTACAGCGCCCGGGATATGGAAACGCATGTTTTGAGTGGCATCGCTGGTATCCACAATGACGATGTTTTTGTGTTTTAAGTTTTTTGACAGCCATTCGGTATCGACCAGAACAGGGGCTGCCAATAAAGACGTAAAAGAAAATTGCAGTGTTGTGAAAAGTGTTAACAGAAAGAGTATTTTTCTCATGAGTGTTTACCTGTGTTGTTAATATGGTTGCGCAGCAATTCTTCACATTCTTTTGCGAGTTGATCACGCGATTTGTTTGCAGTCGGCAGTGCGTGAAGGAAATGAAGTTCTACTTTCATATGTGATTCGCCAAGCATACCGAGAGCCGACTGATAGATTGTAATATCATTAATAAAAGGTGCTTTAGGGTGTACGCCCTGTTGATGAGGGTAACAAATTAAAATCGGCTGAATCATCACCTGGCTGTCGACAGCGCTCTGGAAAAGACGGGCATGGAATTTTTTAATGGCCTGGCCGTCACTTGTTTTTCCTTCCGGAAATAACACAACATGATCACCCTGTTGCAGCGACTTGGTCATTTTTTCCATGCTGTGCATGGCAGACTGGCGGGTACCTCTTTTAATAAAAAGCGTGCCGGCTTTTTTTGCCAGCCAGCCAATTACTGGCCAGCCTACCACCTCATATTTCGACAGGTAGCGGGCGGATATGACGCTACCGATGGCTGTGATATCGAACCAGGAAATATGGTTGGCTACCAGCAACATCGCCTGTTGCGGCAGTTGGCCATAAACAGTGACCTCAATGTTGAAAGCACGACAGACCTGGCGGTGCCAGAGACGGGTGATCTGAGCTGAGAAACCGGCTGGTGACATGGTCTGGCGTAAAAAAAGTGCGGCCATGATCACACCAATCAGCATCACCAGAGACAAAAAGATGACTCGCAGAATAATGCGAAGCAAGCTCATATTCAGAGCAGGCCAAAACGCATGGACAAGTCGATGGATTGTATATCTTTAGTCAGGGCGCCGATGGAAATGTAGTCAACACCGGTTTCAGCATACTCACGGATATTCTCAAGCGTGATACCACCAGAGGCTTCAAGCTCGGCACGCTTAGCCGTGAGTTCAATTGCCTGTTTGATCTGTTCGGGATCAAAATTATCCAGCATAATGCGATTCGCCTTCGCATCTAAGGCCTGCTGCAGTTCATGCATATTTTCAACTTCAACTTCGATACTCAGTTCGGGATTGATGAAGCGGGCTTCGTCCACCGCAGCGGCGATGCTGCCGGCGGCGGCAATGTGATTTTCTTTGATTAAAATGGCATCGAATAAACCTATGCGGTGATTTGAGCAACCACCACAACTGACCGCGTATTTTTGTGCCAGGCGTAAACCGGGAATCGTCTTTCGTGTATCTAATACCTGAGTCTGGGTGCCCTTAACTTCGCTGGCGTAACGGCGGGCGACTGTTGCCGTTGCCGATAAAGTTTGCAGAAAATTAAGTGCCGTACGTTCGCCACTGAGCAACGCACGTGCATTACCGCTTAAGGTGCAGAGCGTCTGACCGGGCTCTGCTATCTCGCCGTCTTCTACTTCCCATTCAATATGAATCTCATGATCGAGCTGTGAGAAAACTTCCTCAACCCAGTCGATGCCACAGATGGTGGCTGTATCGCGGCTGATGATGGTCGCCATGCTGACCTCATCTTCCGGAATTAGCTGGCCGGTGACGTCACCCGTGCCGATGTCTTCAAGCAGGGCATTGGCGACGGAATTTTCGATATAACTTTGAGGAATATTCATGAGGTTTAATTATTTATCTAAAGTGCGCTAAGAATACCTGTTTGTGAGCGCTGAATCAAAACTGAATGCCTTAATAGGCGAGCCTGCAACCGGCAAAGACATGACGTTTATCCGGCCCGAAAAAATTCCGAAAGCTAGCTCTTTTAATGCTCTTCTGGGTATGCACGCTGGCGCTTTTAAGTACAAAATGAGGCTGGCTGAACCAGGGACTGGAGTAGCCATCATAAGGAAAGGCTTTGAAACCCGGGTAGGGATAAAAACGGTTCTGACACCATTCCCAGGCTGTGCCGGTGTTTTCCAGATGCTGTGAACAAAAGGCACGCTCCCATTCATGCTCATGCGGCAGCCGGGCCTTTGACCATTTTGCAAAGGCACTGGCCTCGTAATAGTTAATGCCAGACAGTGTTTGTTCCGGCTCTAAATCAAAGGCACCTGTCTGATCAACGCCGAACCAGTGTTGCTGACTGTCCTGTTTCCAGTGTTGCGGTGATTGCACGGCGCTGTTTTCAAGCCATTGCCAGCCTTCACGTGACCACAGCTTTTTGTTCTGATAGCCATGATCGAAGATGAAGGCGAGGTACTGCTGGTTGCTGACCGGTTGTTTTGCAATTGAAAAACGGTTGATTTTTATTTTGTGTCGAGGCCGCTCGTTATCGTAGCTGACAGACTGATCTGAGCCTGCCTGATACTCTCCTGTCGGCACAATAATGGTGTCACTTGCAGCTGTGTTCGCGATGAGTTTTTTTGTCACCGTATAATCTGAATAATCTTTTTTAAGTGCGCGCTGCTGCAGGATCATCTGCATGGTTTCATAGTGCTGATCATAATGCTGAATAATAAAGTCTTGCAGGTAGTTATCTTTAAGCAGATGCTGCTGTTTTTTTTCGATTGAAATATATTGCAGAAACTGCCGGTTGTTGGCCTGGTATTGTTCAGCCATCTGCAGCAGCTGCTTCAATGGCGGAAGCTTGGCACCACGCTGTGTTTTTACAGACAGCTCAGGAAGGTAAAGCTGATCAAGGCCTTTGGTCAGCGTGTTGTTGCCACAGAGAATCTCATGCAACCAGTAATTTTCGATGTAAAGGCAATGCGCTAAATGCCAGCCCAGCGGGCTGAGTTCAGGGTGAAATTGCTGGCGATAGTCATCATCGTCTAAGCGTTTGACAATGTGTATTAGCCGCTGCTGGGCCGCCGATAATCGTTGAAGGGTTGCAGGCTCGGTAATGATCATGTCGATGTCTTTTAGTTATAATGTCTTTATCTCTACGGCAAGGCCGGCTCGTAAGCGGATTAAGCTGCCAGCCGGGATCGCTTGCCAGTGTTCGTCATCGTTGAGTTTTTCTGAGACCAGTAACTGGCTTTCTTTAGGGAAGCCTTCTATATCTTTGCCGTAATAAAGACTGGGGCTCTCGCCGTTAATGGCATAAGAGCTGGCAATGATTTGATCGCCATCACTTAATATAATGTTTAACAGAGCCCGTTCTTTTTCCAGCCATTTTTTTAACTGTTTGAAGGCTTCGCGTATGGCGCCGGGCATGTCGTTTGATTGCTGGAAAAAATGTAATATTAAAACAAAGAGGTATTCTGAATCGGTGTTGCCATCAATAAGCGATTCTAATGAATGTGGTAAAAAATGGCGTATTCTACTCCTGATGTCGAGGCTGAAGTTATTGATGTAACCATTATGTAAAAACTGCCAGCTTTGATAAGAGAAAGGCTGGGTATTGGTCAAACTGGTGCCGAGTCCGGGTGTGGCGCTGCGAATATAACAGAGCCACAATGGGCGCTGAAGACTATGACAAAAATCCCTGAGATTGGCGTCTCCCCATATCGGCAGGGTCTGTCGATAGCGAGCTAGCTGGCCGTTTTCGTTAAACCAGCCAAAGCCAAAACCATCGACATTGAGTTTGGCTTCTCTTAATTCCTTGGGTTGCCATGCCTGTTTTTCCAAGCTATGGTTAGTATCAAAGACAATATGATGAAGGCTGGTTTCTGGTCCCAGATAGGCGGCTAGTCTGCACATAAGTCGGTCTTTCCTAATAATATGAGAGAAAAGGATGTCTATGATATTACATCATTTAGAGCAGGAGTTTGTCGCCACACCCAAAAAGATCGTTTCCACTCTTAAGGTTCCGGCTGCGATGACGGTGCCGGATCTGGCTGAGGATGTCAGAAAAAATCTGTTAAATGCACCTTACTCACTGCCCCCAAAATATTTTTACGACCACCGTGGTTCAGTCCTGTTCGATCAGATTTGTGATACCGATGAGTATTACCCAACCCGCACAGAATCCGGACTGCTGAACCGTTATTGTCAGCACATTATTGACCAGCTGCAATTGCATCATATTATTGAGCTGGGCAGCGGCACCAGTCGCAAGACCCGGCATTTATTTGATGCCTGCCAGTTGCTCAACCATTGCCCTGTTTACTGGCCATTTGATGTATGTGAGCCGATGTTATTGCAAACCGCTCATGAGCTGATGATGCAATATGACTGGCTGGATGTGCAGCCATTGGAGGGTGATTATTCGGCCGGCTTGTCACATTTGCCGAAACCTGACGGCCACAGTTTATACGTTTTTTTAGGCAGCAGTATTGGTAACTTCACGGAAACTGAAGCCATCGCATTTTTAAAAGAAGTGCGCCAGCATATGCTGGCGGGAGATACCTTGTTGCTGGGTATAGACCGGCTCAAAGATCACGGGGTACTGGAGTCAGCGTATAACGACGCCCAGGGCAAGACAGCGGAATTTAATCTTAATGTCTTATCGGTATTAAATCATCAGTTAGGCGCTGACTTTAATCAGGCGCAGTTTACGCATCAGGCTGTGTTCAATGAGTCAGAATCGCAGATAGAAATGTACCTGCAATCACGCGCTGACCAGCTGATTAACTTTAATGACTTGGATGAACAGCTGCATATACAAGATGGCGAAAAAATACTCACTGAGATCAGCCGTAAATATTCATTTGCAGGGATAGGCCAGCTATTGCAGCAGGCAGAGCTGGAAATTGTTGATCATTTTGAACCTTCAAATGAGTATTTTTCCCTGGTATTGGCCAGATGTGTCGAATAAATCAGCACAGTATCAGGTGTTTTTCTAATGATGACGGTGGCAAACTGGTGAGGTGTTGATGGCTAGTTAATGGGGGGAATTGAGTCATTAAATATTGCCTTAAATACCATCAGACGGATTATTTAGGTCTATACTCACTGACATGATATCAGGCATTAATAGCTGGCTGGATAACCTGGCTAACAAACCAATCCCCATTTTCAGGCATCGTCGAGACCAGGCCCTGGCCATTTTAAAGGATGATGAGCGCGCATCCTCTGAATGCCTGCCGGTTATTCTGGCAGATCCTGGCATGGCGGCAAATCTGTTTCGCCATATCAATCAGAGCAGAGAAAAATCCAACCGGATACAGATCACAAATGTCAGTAGCCTGATTTCATTACTGGGCGTCAGCCGCCTGATTGAAGAAATCACAGCGATGATCTGCGTTGAGGAACTGAATCTGCCAGAAGCAAGGCTGAAAGGTATCCAGCGAAGCCTGAAAGAAAACTGGTATTGCCGTTTATTTGCCAGGCAATGGCTGATGGACAGAGGTGTGCATGAAACGGAAGAAGTGCAGGTGGCCGCTCAGCTACAAATGCTGCCAGAGCTGATGTTGTGGTGTTATGGCGATGATGTGATGTCAACCATCGCGCACAAGTCATATTTTGAATGCCTGGATTATGAACAGCAAAGTAATGAATTACTCGGTTGTGATCAGCGTGACATTGGTGACGCACTGGTACAAAAGTGGTTTTTACCTGAACTGGCGGGTTTTGCTTTTCAGTCGAATTATGATAATTACACCCATGCTACCGCGGTAGCATTGGCAGCACGACTGGCTCGAATCTGCCAGCATGGCTGGTATGGCAGCGATATGCAGTCATTCCATCAACACGCCATGCACTATTTCGGTGAAAATATAAATAAGACCGGCCAATATCTTAATCAGCAGATGCTGAAGCTGACGGCTGAAGAAACAGACCTGAGTTATCGCCCGGTCGCCTTCTGGTTTGCATTGACTGATCTGCAAAAACACCCGCAAGCTGAATATCAAATGGCCTCTTTAGTTGCGCCAGCGAAACAAAGTGCAGGCCAGGAAACGGGCACGCCAATAGCCGAGCAATATGATGCTGTCGTTAGCGGTTTTGATCAGGTAAAAGTGAATAATGATATCGAATTGCTGAATAACCTGATTAAACAAGGGGCCGATTTAAACAGCCTGGTAAAGAGTGTTGTGCTGAGCCTGCACAAAACGCTTGAGTTTAATCGGGTCAGTTTTCTGGCTCTGTCATCCGACCGCCTGAAATTAGAGTCTAAAATTAATCTTAATGCCAAAGGTGCGGGCGAGTCGCTGAAAAAATTTGAAATAAACCTCAAGGTGCCCGATCTTTTTGCGGCATTAATGAAAAAACCTCAAACATTTGTATTGAATGAGAACAATCGTGAAAAATATTGGGAAAAAATTTCAGGTGTTGTTAAAACAAAAATTCAGGTAGAGAATTTTTGTGTGGTGTCAATCTTCATTGGCAGCCGGCCGCTGGGTGTGATTTACGCGGACAAGATGGATCATGCAATTGCGGAAGAGTACTACAGGGCTTTTCAGAAAATTACCATGATACTTAACCGCGGGCTGGCATTGTTAGCACAAAAGAAAAGCCATTAATCCAGCTCTTTGATAAATATCTTCGAGTTGCGCTGCATGTTATAAAAATCTTTTTTACTCACCGGCAGACTGTCGAGCGTGTTTTCACTAAAGCCCCTTTCAATAAACCAGTGTGCGGTGTGAGTTGTCAGAATAAAAAGCCGGCTCAGGTTAAGTTTTTTGGCCTGTGTTTCCAGCTGCTGCAGTAAACTATCGCCGCGGCCGGAGTTGTGGTAATCGGCATGTACCGCCAGACAGGCAATTTCTGCCATGCTCTCCTTGATATAAGGAAATAAAGCGGCACAGGCGATGATCATGCCGTCGCGTTCAATCACAATAAACTGGGTGATTTCGAGTTCAAGTTGTTCGCGTGAGCGTTGCGCCAGAATGTGCTGGTCTTCCAGCGGTTTGATAATTTCCAGTATGCCGCCAACATCATCAATGGTGGCAGTGCGCAGGCCTTCGTATTGTTCGGCGCTGATTAAGGTGCCGCAACCATCACGACTGTAGAGTTCAATTAACAAAGAACCGTCAACCTGGTGGTTAATTAAATGTGAGCGGTAGACGCCTCTCTCACAAGCCTGAGTTGCGTTGTTTAAATGAGACTGATGCTCGGTATTAAAACAGTCTTTAAGCAGCAGTTTTTTTGCCTGATTGATATCCAGCTGGGTAATCAGTTCGTTGTGTTTGTCTGCCAGAAAGCCATCAGTCATCATAATCAGTTTATCGGCTTTTAATGCGATGGCGGTTTCAGTGGCGACATCTTCGGCACGCAGATTAAACGCCTCACCGCTCGGCGAATAACCGATGGGCGATAACAAGGTAATATTGCCAAGCTCTAACTGTGAGCGGATAGCCTGAATATCAACTTTCCTGACTTCTCCGGTATGGCAGTAATCGATACCATTACGAACACCATAGGGCCGCGCGGTGACATAATTACCCGAAACCACTCTCAAGCTGGCGCCGGCCATCGGTGTATTAATTAAGCCCATCGATAGCCGGGCTTCAATGTTTACCCTGACCTGTCCAACGGCCTGTTCGACGGCAGGCAATATGCTGGTGTCGGTAATGCGCAGGTTATCTGAATAGGAAGAAGACAGCTTTAAAGCATTAATCTGTTGTTCGATTTGCGGCCGCGCGCCATGTACCAGAACCAGCCGAACACCGAGACTGTTTAATAACGATAGGTCATGAATGAAGTGCGCGAAATGTTCACTTTGAATGACATCGCCACCAAAAAATATAACAAAAGTGCGTTTGCGGTGACTGTGTATATAAGACGAAGATTGCCTGAACCAGTCTACAAATTGCTTTTTATTTTCCACGATTTTAATCATACGTCAGCATTGTTTCAATAATATGACATCAAGGCAAGTTTTATAGAAAGACAGCTGACATAAGTCAGAAGTCAGAAGTCATAAGTCGTAAGTCGTAGTCGTAGTCGTAGTCGTAGTCGTAAGTCGGGAGGGGGTAAAAGATTTGCTCTTATGGCGGCTTGTTATAGGCAAAACTTTGCAATTAATTTTTCCAGCATATCTACGCCTGGTTTGATGCTGTCCAGTTTAATAAATTCATCGGGCTGATGTGCCTGATCGATACAGCCAGGGCCGAGCACGACCGCGTCCATGCCCATTTGCTGGTAAAAAGGTGCTTCCGTTGCAAAGGCAACGGAAGCGGCTGAATGGCCCGTGAGCTGTTCGCATATTTTCACCAGCTCGGATTCTGCCGGAGTTTCAACCGCGTCAATACCTTCGAATAATGGCAGGGTTTGCAGACGTATGTTCTGGTTTCTGAGCAGCTGTTTGAGCCGCGTTTTTAATTCCAGCCTAAGGTCCAGCAGTTTCATGCCCGGCAAGGGCCGAATGTCGATGTGTAACTCACAGCTGCCACAGATGCGGTTGGGATTGTCGCCGCCATGGATATGACCAAAATTCATGGTCGGTACCGGAATCTCAAAAAAAGCATTCTTGTGTTTGGCCTGTAGTTCCTGCCGCCACCTCATCAGTTCCGTCATCACCTGGTGCATGGCTTCGAGTGCGTTATGACCTAAGTCCGGATTACTGGAATGGCCGGCCTGTCCGGTGAGTCGTATCGACTCCATCATCATGCCTTTGTGGGCACGAATCGGTTTTAACCCGGTCGGTTCACCGATGACAGCAAAACGCGCTTTTGGATAACCAGACTCGGCGATGGCCTTGGCACCGGCCATGCTGGTTTCTTCATCGGCGGTAGCGAGAATAATTAAAGGCTGTTGAAAACGTCTGCTATCAAAACGGCTCGCCGCTTCAATAGCCAGGGCTAAAAACGATTTCATGTCGGCTGTGCCCAGCCCGTATAAACGATTGTCTCTTGCCGTTAACTGAAACGGGCTTGTCGTCCACAGGCTTTCATCACACGGCACCGTATCGGTGTGGCCGGACAATACCAGTCCACCTGAGCCGGAGCCTAATGTGGCAATAAGATTGGCTTTGTTCGGGTCTTTAAGTGTTTGAATCTCGGTTGTAAAGCCCAGTGGTTGTAACCAGTTTGCCAGCTGTTCAATCACTGGCAGGTTGCTCATGTCGAGTTCGCTGGAGACGCAACTGACTGATGGTGTTTTAATCAGGCTGTCGATCATTTCTATGAGAGCGGGTTTGGTGAATTGTTGCATGCGCTCTTTATAGCGCGAGCGCATTAAAATGTCGATTGATATGTGATGCCGCCGCCATCAGCAGGGTTTTGAATGGTACCGTCCAGGTTCCAGGATATGTGTAAAAAAATAGATGATTTTTTATTTTCAGCATGGTAAATCCAGCTGCTGGAGAGTTTGCTTTCATAAACCCGGCTGTTATCGGCCGCAATATTATAAAAGTCATTCGGTTCTTTGCTGATGCCGAGGTAAAGCCCGAGTTCCCAGGCTTTTTGATTGGTATACGCATGGTAGACGCTGGAATAAATTTGCCGTGTGCTGAACGGGTAATCGAGTACCAGACTGGCATCGTTGCTGTTGACGATATGATTAGTAAACACATCTTCTCGCAAGCCGAAAGTGTAGGCATAGGCATGCTGTTGATGCCAGAGCCATTTGATATCAATGGCATCATATTTCAGTGTCTGTTGTTTATTGATTGTGCCACTGATTGATTTATCCGTCTCAAAACCGTTAAGACTTATTTTATAGCTGTTATTACTATTGGCTTTATAGCTAATAAAACCGTCGTATTCAAAGCCCTGGTGGGTAAACAGGGTAAGCTGATCGTTGTATAAAAAGTGCATGGGCGAGGCGTCGCTGATGTTAAAGCGTGTCTGCCATGATGACCACTGGTAAGCAAATTGAATGATTCTAAGGTGCTGGTTTTGAAGATAAGACGACTGGCTGTCGTTTTTTTGATTATAGAAATAATCGACCGATATGTCGGCAAGGCGAATAAAACTGGACGTTTGCCGGCCCAGCGTGAGGGCGACGCCGAGATCTGAATCGGCCTTTTTATATTCTGCTGTGCCGAGTAGGGATGCACTGAGCGGGTAGTTTGCAAAGAGCCTGGTTTCTACCTCAAGCTGAAGAGGCGGTGTTTGTTTCTTGGCGTAAAAGTCTTCTTGCTGGAAATGCACACGTACATTGACGCGATCGGATAATGTATTTTTTAGCTTAAATTCCGTGTTGATATACAGCAGGTCGCTGGTCAGGCTGTGGCCGGTAATACGCAGGCCGTTATCAGAGCCGTACCACTGCTGGTCAAGGGTTTCATTAAACTGCACATAGGTAATATCGAGAAAATTTTCTGTATTGAAATTGGGAAGGTTTATCGAATAGTCGTTATCAAATGCCATCGCATTGAGTGAAAAGAAAAGCCCACTGAGTAAGATGAATTTGTTTGTCATATCGGCACTTTTAATATTGACAGCATGACGTCCTCACGTGTTATTTCTATCCTTTAGTCGGCATAAAATCAATGCGCTGGGTCAACCTTAGGCTTTAAAAAAGCTTGTCGATTGTAAAAACCTATCAATATAATTGAAAAGTTTGATTTTATTTATCTATTGTCTCCCTCTATCATATGCTCATATCGATTGACTATAACAATGAGTGGTGGCGTTATGAAAAAACATTTTGATTTAATTGCAATTGGCGCGGGCAGTGGTGGTTTGGCTGTGGCGGAGAAGGCGGCTCAGGCGGGTAAACGTGTTGCTATTATCGAGTCTCAATCTATAGGTGGCACCTGTGTCAATGTCGGTTGTGTGCCCAAAAAAGTCATGTGGTATGCCGCCAATACGGCTGAGGCGATAAAGCATGCGGCTGATTTTGGTATGGGTATAACAGCCTCGTCTTTTGACTGGCAGGCATTAGTGCAGCGGCGAGAGCACTATGTCTCAAATATCACCAATTATTGGCAAGAATATGTGGCTGACTCCGGCATTAGTGTGATCACAGGCGAGGCCAGTTTTATTGATCAGCAGACAATTGAAGTCAATGCTGAGCGCTATACGGCAGAGCATATTGTGATTGCTACCGGTGGCAAACCAATGCTGCCACCGGTGCCGGGTGCAGAGCTGGGCATGACATCAGATGACTTTTTCGCGCTGCAACATCAGCCTAAAAATATCGCGCTGATTGGTGCCGGTTATATTGGCGTAGAACTGAGTGGCGTGATGCAATCCCTGGGCTCGAAGGTTACCCTGTTTGCGATGGAAGATAAGGTTTTGCCGGTATTTGATCAGATGATCAGCGAGGTGTTAGAACAATCGATGCGAAACCAGGGTATTGAGCTGAGGCTGGGTTACCAGGTCAGTGGGCTCGAACAAACAGCCAATGGTATCGCTGTTTGTTCGCTGGCAGGCACAAGTCTGGGTGGTTTTGATGCGGTGATCTGGGCAGTCGGGCGTTCTGCAAATAGTGCTCAACTTAATCTGGCAGCTGCCGGCGTAGAGCTGCACGATAACGGCACTATTCCGGTCGATGACTACCAGAAGACGAATGTAGACGGTATTTATGCGCTGGGTGACGTCACAGGCAAAATCCCTTTAACACCGGTTGCAGTGGCCGCCGGTCGTAAGCTGGCGGATCGTTTGTTCAATAATCTGCCAGCAAGCCGGCTCGATTATAATCAGGTTCCCAGTGTGGTGTTTTCACACCCGCCAGTTGCTAGCATGGGGCTGACTGAGGCAGAGGCCAGTCGGCAACACCTGCTTGTCAGTATCTACGAGTCACAATTTACGCCCATGCGTTATGCCCTGTCGGACACGCCGCAGACCACGGCAATGAAATTAATCTGTGCCGGTGAAAACGAGCAAGTGGTTGGCATTCACTTAATTGGCGATGGTGTTGATGAGATGCTTCAGGGCTTTTCAGTGGCGATCAAAATGGGCGCCAGTAAGGCGGATTTTGATAATGTCGTGGCCATTCACCCGACCAGCTCTGAAGAGCTGGTCACCATGAAGCGGCCAGTGCGGCGCTATCTGAAAACTATTGAGATGGAGGCGGCATAGCTAATCACATCCCGATAGTGTTTGGCTATCGATGTGATTTGAATTATTAATTTTACCAATCGTGAAATATTGCATACACTGGATACAACACAGAGAAGCAGTAAGAAACAAAATTTGATTAATGAAAGAGGATTTAAAGATGTTAGAAAATAAAGAAGGTCAGAAGGTTCCATCGGTTAGTTTTCCAGTACGCCAGGGTGATGACTGGGTAAATGTTACAACTGAAGATATTTTTGCCGGCAAAACAGTGGTGGTATTTTCATTGCCGGGAGCTTTCACACCTACCTGCTCGTCAAGCCATGTGCCGCGTTTTAATGAACTGGCGCCGGTTTTCAAAAAACACGGTGTCGATGAAATCGTCTGCATCTCTGTTAACGATACCTTTGTGATGAACGAGTGGAAAAAAGACCAGCATGCCGATGAGATTACTTTTATACCGGATGGCAATAGCGCGTTTACCGAGGGCATGGGTATGCTGGTAGATAAAAGTGATTTAGGTTTTGGCAAACGTTCGTGGCGTTATTCGATGCTGGTTAAAGATGGCGTGGTTGAAAAAATGTTTATCGAGCCAGAAGTTGATGGCGACCCGTTTGAAGTGTCGGATGCCGATACGATGCTGGAATACATTGACTTCGACGCTGAGATCCCTGCGGATATCATGATGTTTAGCAAGCCCGGCTGTGAGTATTGCAATAAAGCAAAAGCCTTGTTGAAAGCTAATGGCATGGCGTTTGAAGAAGTCACCGCCGGTGTTGAAATTGGTGAGCGTGCCTTGCGGGCAGCAACAGGCGTGGCGACGTATCCGCAGATTTTCCGCAATGGTACACGCATTGGTGGTCTGGAAGACTTGCAAAAATGGTTTGAGTCAGATGCGGCAGCAGCAGCCTAAGGTAATCACATAGCGGGAGAAAATAAATGGGAATGTTATACGTTTATTTGCAAC
>Ga0224506_10000352_pt1 | contig 41807 bp, 37 predicted proteins | sample SF_Jan12_sed_USG_2_FD_169108 | JGI IMG/M metagenome (GOLD analysis project Ga0224506, IMG submission 169108) | Sediment microbial communities from San Francisco Bay, California, United States - SF_Jan12_sed_USGS_8_1 | ecosystem: Environmental > Aquatic > Marine > Sediment | place: USA... | reverse complement strand
AATTCAATTGTATATGATATGGAAGACCAATTATGATGAAATGATAGAGGAAGAAAGAGAAAAAAGAAGACAGAAAATGGGAGGTTTGGTTGGAAATACACCATTAATCAAACCAGGAGTAACTGATTTGAAACAAATTCACTCCACAGATACACATATGGTTAACCTAAACATTTCTCCTAATGTAGTAGATGATGAAGAAGAATAAATCTTACTATTTTTAATTTAGAGATCATTTATTCACATACGTTAAGATAACCAAAATATATGGATGGTTTAAATCAACATTAATGAATATCTTTTCTGAGGAACATCAAATAATACAAGAGACGGTGAGGGATTTTGCTGTTGAAAAACTGGATAAAGTAGCAGAAAAGATGGATAAAGAAGATTACTTTCCTCTAGAATTATTCCGAGAAATAGGTGAATTAGGTCTTTTAGGTCCAACCATCCATCCAGATTATGAAGGTGCTGGTGCTGATTACATCACACAAGGAATTATTTTAGAAGAACTATCAAGAATTTCTCCAGCTTTCGCTTTATCCGTAGGAGCACACTCAAACCTATGTCTTGATAATATTTTTCGAAATGCAAATGAAATTCAAAGACAAAAATATGTTCCAGATTTAGTAACAGGAAAAAAAGTTGGGTGTCTAGCACTTACTGAACCTAATTCAGGGTCGGACGCGATGGGATTAAAAACCACTGCAGTAGAAGAAGGTGATTTTTATATTTTATCAGGATCAAAGACATTTATTACCAATGCACCTATTGGAGATATTGCACTAATCTATGCAAAAACTAATCCTTCTGCAGGTGGTAAAGGCGTAACTGCATTCATCATGCCGATGAATACGAAAGGAGTCACTACGGGTAAACCAATGGAAAAAATGGGTATGAGAGGTTCTTTAACAGGTGAAATATTTCTTGAAGATGTAGCTATTCCCAAAGAAAATATACTTGGTCAAGTAAATAATGGGAGAAGTGTTGCTATGTCGGGTCTTGCTATTGAAAGAGCAGTATTGGCTGCAATTAGCCTTGGTATCTCAAAAACAGCCTTAGATATTTCATTAAAATATTCCTCTGAGAGACATCAATTTGGAAAACCAATAAATGAATTTCAATTAATTAAGGAAAAAATCGCCAATATGTACACAGAAACTCAAGCATCACATTTCCTTGTCTACTGGGCATTATCAGAAATCGAAACAAATCATAATGCAAATAAAGAATCGTGTGCATCAATTATGCATGCATCAGAAAAATCAACCATACATGCACTTGATGCGATCCAAATACTTGGTGGTTATGGATATATGAAAGAGTACAAAATTGAAAAATTTGCTAGAGATGCGAAATTACTAGAGATTGGTGCAGGAACTACAGAAGTTAGAAAGATAATCATAGCACGCGAACTAATAAAAGAGATAAAATAAGATGGAAATATAAAAACGCTATAATATTTTATTTCTACAAGGATCATATGGTTCTAAAAGTAAACAGAAATGAGCATAATGTTGTAACACTAACATTAAATCGACCAGATAAGTTAAACGCACTTAGTATTGAACTTGTATTAGCCTTGAATGATGAATTTAGTAAGATAAAAAATGACCCAACTGTACGAGGTATCGTTCTCACTGGAGAAGGAAGAGCATTCACTGCAGGTGGAGACGTTGAGGGAATGTTAAATCGTCTTGGAAAAGCATTAGATGTAAAGTCAAGATTACTCAATGGTTTATACAGGCTTTCAGACTTAATTAGATCAATAAATAGACCTGTTGTGGCTGCAATAAATGGTATCTGTTTTGGTGCAGGATTTGTTCTTTCTACAGCTTGTGACATCACTTATGCCTCGGATAAAGCAAAATTCGGTTTTGCATATGGAAATGTTGGTTTGATTCCAGAAGGTGCATATTTTATTTCCAGATATGCAGGACTACAACGTGCAAAGCAATTAGTTTTCTCACGGGCAATTATTGATGCAAATCAAGCTAGGGAATATGGTTTTGTCCTTGAGGTGTACCCTGAGGAAGAATTAATGGAGAAGGTATACAACCAAATGAATGAATGGGCAAATGGACCTATTGAGACCATTGGATTATCTAAGGATATCTTAAATGGAGCATTTGAAAATCGACTAGCTGATGAACAATTAATAGAAGCAATTACTCAGGGAATTGCATTTACAACAGCAGAGCATAAAGAAGGTGTCAATGCTTTTATTGAGAAAAGAAAACCAAACTGGAAAGAATTATGAGAGTATTAATTATTGGATCTGGTCAAATGGGAAGTGGTATTGCACAGGTTTGTATAACTGCAGGATTCAATACACAACTACTTGATATATCTGAAGAAATTGTTCAAAAGGCAGAAAAAAGTATTGAAAACCGATTATTAAGATTAGTAGAAAAGAATGTATTTCCCTTACAAGATGTTCATGAAATATTGAGCAGACTTAGTCTTTCCACAGATCTATCTACTGCGTTACAACATGCAGATATTGTCATTGAATGTGTACCAGAACAATTAGAATTAAAAAAAGAGATGATTAAAAAGATACAATCAATCAAATCTACAGTCATTATTGCCTCTAATACTTCATCTCTATCATTAGAGGAATTATCTATAGAATCAATTAATCCTTCATTGATTATCGGAATGCATTGGTTTAATCCTCCTCCGATAATGGAATTAATTGAAATTGTATATTCCAAATTCACCTCTAATGATGTTATTGACATTATCTGGAAATTATCTATGGATTTAGGTAAGATACCAATAAAAGTAAAAGACTCACCAGGATTTGCTACATCAAGACTGGGAGTATTACTCGGTTTAGAGGCAATAAGGATGATTGAACAAGATATCGCGTCACCAGAAGCTATTGACAAAGCCATGACCCTAGGATATCGACATCCAATGGGACCATTAGAATTAACAGACTATGTGGGATTAGATACTAGACTGAAAATTGCTGAATATTTACAATCCTCGGAAATATCACCTGCTTTTGAAATACCAGAATTACTGAGAATTATGGTTAAATCTGGAAAATTGGGTAAAAAGTCAGGTCAAGGATTTTATAAATGGGTAGATGGAAAGAAGGTGATTAACAATGAATGATTTTGAATATGTGGACTGTCACATACATTTCCACGATCCGTTGAAAACAGATGAGCAGATAAAATTGATTATGCTAAATGAATTCCCTATGTTGAAATCATTTTTGGATAATCCAAATGATAATACAAAACTCTTAGAAATGATGGATCAGGTCAATTGCAAGAGATCTTGGATTATTAATTATGAAAGCCCAAGAGTTATGGGTTATGATTTGAGCACACTTGATTGGGTAAGTAATTTTTGTGAGGACTCTGATAAAAGGTTAATTCCAGTTGGTGGAATTCACCCAGGTCTCCATGAAGACGCACATCAAATAATGAGGAATTATTTTGAATCGGGTTTATTAATGGGATTAAAAGTTCATGGACCTCATCAATTAATCTATCCAAATGCCTACACTGGGGGATTAATTGCACAGGAAAAATTATATCAAACAATGGAAGAACTAAAAATACCAGTTATATTTCATACTGGTACGTCCATATTCCCTAAAGCAAGATCAAAATTTGGAAATCCACTCGTTTTGGAAGATATACTCATTGATTTTCCAGAGATGACGGTTATTATGGCACATGGAGGTCGACCAATTTGGATGAGGGAAGCAGAATTTTTAATGTCAAAATTTAAGAATTTATACATGGATCTCGCAGGAATCCCTCCTAAACTTATACAGGAATATTTTCCTAGGTTTAATCGATATGCAGATAGATGTATTTTCGGTAGTGATTTTCCAAGTCCAGGAGTTCCTAGCTCTAGGGAAAATGTTGATAATGTTGCTAAATTTCCTCTACCACCAAATATCATTAAAAAAATTGTTTTAGAAAATGCAGAAACAATCATTAAATCCAGTGGACTTTACTTATGAAATTTTCTAAAACAAAGATAATCAAGAATTTGTTTGCTATATTAGTATTCAGTAAAATTATTTAAAATACATGAAATAAGATTTAATAATGTTATTATGAGTAAAATCGGGATTGTTGGAACTGGATATGTAGGTTTGGTAACTGGAGTGTCTTTTGCAAATTTAGGATTTCAAATTACATGTCTTGATGTATTAGAAGATAAAATAAATCAAATTAATGCAGGAATACCTCCAATATATGAAAAAGGTCTTGATTCATTATTAAAAATTGTGGTAAATAAAGGACTACTTCGGGGGACACTTAGTAGAGAGGACATGTTTAACAATTCAGACGTGATATTTATTTGCCTACCAACACCAAGCTCGGAAGATGGAAAAATAAACCTCAAATATATCAGAGAAGAAGTAATTCAGTTAGGAAAGCTCCTACAAACAACCAGCGAATACAAAACTATTGTTGTTAAATCAACAGTCGTACCTGGTACTACAGATGGTATTGTCAAGCAGTTACTAGAACAAGAAAGTGGAAAAACTGCAGGAATTGAATTTGGATTAGCAATGAATCCGGAATTCCTCATGGAAGGACTGGCTTTAGAGAATTTTCAACATCCAGATAGAATTGTTATTGGTGCAATCGATGATAAATCCTTTAATTCTGTAAATAACCTATATCAGTCATTTACCTGTCCAATTCAAAAAGTTACCAATTCTGCAGCAGAAATGGTAAAATATGCAGCCAACTCATTTTTGGCAACAAAAATATCATTTATCAATGAAATAGCAAATATGTGTGAATTACTAGATATCAATGTATCTGATGTTGCAAATGGAATGGGATCAGATTCTAGAATAAGTGAAAAATTTTTACGAGCAGGAGTTGGTTTTGGAGGAAGTTGTTTTCCCAAAGATGTAAAGGCATTGCATTATCTAAGTAAGGAATTGAATAAAGAAAGTAAAATATTGAAAGCTACTTTAGAAGTAAACCAATACCAACCGTTAAGAATTATCGAAATTCTTGAGAAGGAAATAGAGATTAAAGGAAGTCTTATCGGCCTTCTTGGATTAGCATTTAAACCAGATACAGACGACATGAGAGAAGCACCTTCGATAACCATTGCAAATAAATTGATGAAAAAAGGTGCGATTATTTATGGATATGACCCAATTGCCAAAATATCTGCAAGGGAAGCATTACCAGATATTATTCATTGTAAATCCGTTGAGGAGCTACTTGAAAAAACAGATGTAGTAATACTAATCACAGAATGGTCTGAATTTAAGAATCTAACAAGCAGAGATTTTAATGTTAGACCTAAAAAACTCATAGTAGATGGAAGAAGAATCTTAAATTGGAAAGAATTAGAAACTAATGGTAATAAAATAAAAGTAATTGGTCAAACTCCACCCTAAATTGTTAGAATATAATTTTTATTTATCAAAAAATTACATCAAATATCATTCTAAATGATGCAATCAATGCAATTAACCAAAATCCAGTAAGTAAGTTCTTCGAATCAATTTTTTTCACTTTCTTTGCACCAATATAAGCACCAATTACAGATCCCAATCCAAGTGGTAATCCATGATTTAATAGAAAGGAAAGATCAAAAGTTCCATTATTAATTCGTTCATTTGTCCTTATTATTACTGATATTAACGTTATAATCATAATCATTGCAGTTGAGGTAGCGATTGCAATATGTATTGGTACAGCACTAATTATTGTTAGGAGTGGAACGAAAATAATACCTCCACCTATACCTAAAAGTCCAGCTAATAAACCACCAATAAATGCAAACAACACACCGATACCCAATCGAACTTCATATTCGAATATTTTGCCATCTTCATCAACTAATTTTCGATATTTAATTTTATGTATTAAACCATCCTCTTCTGAAGTACTAAATTCAATCTTTGTATCAACATCAGTATTGTCGTTCTTAACCAAATATGCTTTTAAAATACCTCTTATTGCGGATATTCCTACAAATACAGCAAATAAACCTTTCATTAATTCTTCATTCAATTCATTTTCAGCAAGAACTGCTCCAAGATACGTCCCAGGTATAGCAAAAATTAGATAGATTAATCCAGTTTTTATATCCACTCTACCTTGAGATTTGAATTTTAGAAATCCTGATGAACTAGTAAATACAATCGCAAATGTACTGATATATGAGGCATCAGATCCAGATTCACCCATAATAAAAATCAGAAAAGGTACATACATTAGTCCTCCTCCAATTCCGACGGCAGATGCGACGATTCCAAATAGTATTCCTATAATAAACAATGAAATTATAATAAGTAAGCTAATTTCCACGATTCTTCACTACCAATCTATTTCTGCTAGTTCATTTTCAGGAACATCGTTTCCGTTTAAAGTAGCAGTCATCTTCTCCCCTCCATGAAAAGTTACCTTCAGATCAAAATGATCTCTTGAGTTTTCACAATGATAGCTAGTCATATCTTCATTGCTAATAATTAAATTATCACAAGTAGGACATTTGCCAGTTTCTAAAACAAATTTTATTGGGTCAGAAGACATATTTTTCATTTATATTCAAGCTTTATTACTTTATCCCTGTTGGATATAATTCGATTTAATTTATTTAGTAAATTTATTAAGTTGTTAATGTAATAATTTTGTTCCAACTAAAAATTTTTATCACTACCCAAATTCCTAATAGATTTAGATGGGTAAGACTTACAAATTAGCGATCATCCCCGGTGATGGAATTGGTAAAGAAATCGTCCCACAAGCGATTAAGGTGCTTAATAAAGTAAGTGAATTATATTCATTTAATTTTGAATATCTTGATATTTCAGGTGGTGCACAATATTATTTAGAAACTGGAAGGGAATGGGATGAAGGAAGCTTCGAAATCTGTAGAGATGAAGCAGATGCGATATTACTCGGTGCAGTTGGATGGCCGGGAGCAAGTCTACCAGATGGAAATATAGCAGGTGCAGGTATTGTATTTGGTTTGCGATTTGGTTTAGATTTATATGCCAATGTCAGACCAACAAAGTTGTATCCTGGAATTAAACATAAAATACACGGTAATTTAAAACAGGTTTGGGAAGAAGGATTAGTTGATCTAGTAACCATTCGAGAAAATACGGAAGGTTTGTATACTCCAATTAGAGGAAGTTTGAATAGAGGAGGAGTTGAAGAAGTAGCAATTGATACCCGAATTATTACTGAAAAAGGTTCTAAACGAGTGATTAACTTTGCTTTTAATCTTGCAATGAGAAGAGATGGAGCACCAAAAGATAAACAAAAAAGAGTTACATGTGTTGATAAAAGTAATGTACTACAAGGGGATAGATTGTTTAGAAAGATCTACAATTCAATTGCAAAAAATTACCCAGCTATAGCAACAGATTATGCTTATATTGATGCATACTTACAATGGTTAATCAGAGATCCGGACTATTTTGATGTAATAGTCACATCGAATATGTTTGGAGATATTTCTTCTGATTTAGCTGCAGTATTAGGTGGGTCTTTGGGAATGGCACCATCGGGAAATATTGGAGATAATCATGCATTGTTTGAATCAGTACATGGTTCTGCTCCTAAACATGCTGGATTAAATAAGGCAAATCCGATCGCCACAATATTATCAGCAGGCATGATGTTAGATTACCTAGGATTGAAATATAATGATACTAAATTTATTGAAGCCAGTAAATCGGTAGAAACAGCAGTAACAAAATTACTACTTGATTCAAAGACATTAACCTATGATTTAGGTGGTACCGCTTCGTGTTCTGATGTTGGAGATGCTGTAACTAAGTTTATTTCAAACTCAGACTAAAAATAATTTTATCAAATCAGGTCTAAAGTTTACATACGCACGTTTGCCAATTAGATTTTTTACATTGTTTCTCTCCAATGATAATAACTCCCGTACTATAATGGTCAAAGAATTATTAATTGTTACTGTAAAACGAATAAATTCGCCTAAAATTCTTATTTTATCAATGATACATTCAAATTCATTAACAACATTTAATGGTTCAGATGTTAAATCAACATCGATTTGGCGAATTATAACGACATATTCTCCATCTTCATATCCATCTACAATGAATTTAGAATTTTCAATTATAAATGAATTATCTTTAACTTTAACTTGAAACTTATTTGATTCTGCTAAAAATCCAGCGACAAATGCATTTACCGGAATCTTATAAACTGTTTCAGGATTGTCAAATTGAAGCAATTTTCCTTCATTAAATACTGCAATTTTATCTGAGGTTAACATAGCCTCCTCAGTTTCATGAGTAGAATGAATTGCAGTCATCCCTAACTCTTTTACTAATTCTCTTATTTCAAATCGCATCTCTTCACGTATTTTAGCATCTAATGCCCGATATGGTTGATCTAATAGTAATATTTTAGCACCAGCAGTAATTGCTCGCGCGATTCCAGTTCTCTGTTGCATACCCCCAGACAATTCTTTAGATAAAGCAGATTCTCTATTTTCCAATCTAACCATTGAAATTACTTCTTTTGCTTCCCTTTCTTTAGTGGTTAAATCGATTCCTTTGACTCGAGGGCCATATAAAATATTGTCTAGAACTGTTAAATGTGGAAATAAATTAAATTGCTCAAAAATAAATCCCACATTTCTATCTTCTGGATGTGAATCTGTTACATCAACTTCATCAATGAAAATTTTCCCACTGTAAATTGGTAGAAGACCTGCGATAACTTTCAACACAAAAGAAGGACCTCCATTTGATGGACCAAGTAACCCGATATATGCACCATCATCAACCTTTAAGCTAACGTTATCCAATAGAATGTTATTACCTATTTTTACTGTCACATTTTGTAATTCTATGCTTGCCATTATGTTACCTCCAGTTCATCAATCAGAGATATTTCTGGTGATTTAAATACCCGTATTGCTTGTTCAGGGATTCGAACCAAAACAGAGGAACCCTCTTTAAAAACCAATTCGTTAGAATTTCTTTTAATCTCCAAAGTCCGTCCAAATTCTAAATTAACTTTTGTACGTCTCTTTTCACCCAAAAACCTATCTGATATTACTTTTCCAACAAAACAATTTACTTCCAAATTATAGTTTTCTGGTAATGGTTCTATTTTGAAAAATTCCCTTCTAACTCCAACAACTACTCGATCACCAGGTAGTATTGATGGGTTTGTTTTAGTCAAAATGGATAATGTCTCATCGCCTAACAGCTCTATCTCGATTGTTTTTGATAGATATTTTACAACCACTCCCTCAAAAAAGTCAGATTCACCAATAAAATGTGCAGAAAAAATTTGTTTTGGTGAGTATAAATAATCTAATGGCGAAGATATTTGTATCATTTTACCTTTTTTCATAACGCCAATTCGATCTGAAATCGCCATACCCTCGCTTTGGTCGTGAGTTACATGAATTGCAGTTAATTTTAGTTCTTTCACTATTCTAAGAAGCTCATCCTGGAACTTTTCTCTGATTTTAAAATCTAATGCACCCATTGGTTCATCTAATAATAATGTTTTAGCCCCAGTAGCCAAGACTCTTGCGATCCCAGTTCTTTGTAGATCAGCAGCATCTAATGATTTTGGAAAATAATATGATTTTTCTTGCAATCCTACAAGTTTTAAATGGGCTTCAGTTATATCTTCAATATCTACTTGTTTCATTCCTTTAACACGAGGACCAAATGCTACATTTTCATATACATTTAAATGAGGAAAAATTGCAAATTGCTGGAAGACATACCCAATATCTCTCTGATCTGGATCAATATTTTCGACAGGTACTCCATCCCATAAAATTGAACCAATAGTAGGTTTAATTAGACCAGAAAGGAGTCTTAACGTTGTTGTTTTCCCACAACCACTGGGACCTAGTAAGGAAATATATTCACCATCATAAATGGTAAAATTGAGATCATCGACTGCTTTAATATTTGGTTTATAAATTTTAGAAACTCTTTGAAATTTAATTTCAGGCATATTAATCCTCCGTTGGGTTATCTACTAAACGAACCACGAGCAGTAGGATAAAGGAGATAAATATCAGAAGTACTGCGGCAAAGGCAGCGGATGAAAGAGATTCTGATTCTACCAAATCCACAATAAAAACTGGAACTGTTCTTGCATTTCCCATTACAATTAATGTAGCACCAGTTTCAGCCATAGATCGAGTAAATGTTAGAATTGCTGAGCTTAGAATACCTCTTTTCAACATTGGAAAAACTACTCTTCTAAATGTTGTTAAATCTGAAGCACCAAGTGTCCTTCCTGCTTCATAATAGGAATAATCAAAATTTTCAATGTAATTTATCATGGGACGAACTGAAAATGGATACGTGAATGTAAGATGTGCTAATACAATTAACCAAATTCCAGGGGAAATTAACTTAAGACCTAAGTTACCCCATAATAAATAAACTGCAAAACCGAGTGCTGATGATGGAATAACTAAAGGTATATCGATAGCCATATCAAGAACTACTTTCCATTTACCCCAATAAGGTCGTCTTACTAATAAATATGCCATAGGAATCCCTAAAGAGAGATTTATTATGGTTACAATTAAAGCAACTTCAACACTGGTAATTAATGCAACTTGCATTGACTCCCATTTATTATCACTATCAAGAAAGACCTCAAAAAATGCACTATCTTCCTCTGTTCCAGAAGGACCAATACTCCATACATCAATCAAATAAAAAATTACAAATAATGCAGGAATCAGTACAAGTAATAAAAATATGAAACTGACTATCCCATTTCTAGTTTTAGCTATTTTCTTTGCAGATATTTTTCTTTCAAATTCGGGATATATTTTAGGTTGGGGAAGACCTACTTTTCTAGCGTATTGTCTGACTCCACCTAGAAGAGTGATAGATATAATAATTAGAATAACAGATAAAAACGCAGCTTGTGGAATTCGATATCCGTTCATAAAAGTCACTATTTGAATGGGAGCTGTTTCATATACACCTGCAAGTAATAATGAGGCACCTGTTTCTCCTAAACTTCGAGTAAATGCAAGAATCGCACCTGCGATTATACCTTCTTTGGCCATAGGAGCAGTAATTGTTCGGAATACAGAAATTGGTGGTGCACCTAATGTTCGAGCAGCATTTTCTATTTCAACATCAACTTCTTCAATCACACCTTTGAGATTTCTAACTACATAGCTAAAAGAAAAAGCAACATGTCCTAGTAACAATAACATTGGACCTTGAGAAAATATTCCTTCTTCAGCTAATATAAATTTACTTAATCCATCTGCAGAACCCCAAAATAGCAAAACAGAAAAGCCTAAGGCAGATGTAGGAACTGCAAGGGGTAAATCAATTATGGTATCAATTATTGTTTTTCCTTTGAAATCATATCTTGCAAGAACATGAGCTATTGGAATTCCTAACATGATGTCGATTATCATCACAATAAATGCAATTCTAAACGAAAGAGCAATAGATCTGAACATGCTTAACCACACTGTATTTTTCAGAATTGGGTCTCTAAAAATTAGCTCTGTAATTGAATTCCAATCAGTAATGATATTTTTCAATAGATTAAGTGGAGGAAGTAATACAAAAGAAAAGAACGCAAAAATAACTAATATTTCAAATAAAATGCGTATTGGTCTTTGAGATAATATTCTCTCAAAATTCAAATATCGTTTTCTAATATCATCAAGCGAACTCATCTAAAATACCTCCTTATTCTTTGAATCATTGGTTGAAAGATGATTAGGATTATCATAATACCCATGAGTACAGGTATCACATAATCTACAGGTGCCAATTGTGTTTGATTAGTTTCATCAAGAGATCTTGATCTTGTTGCAGACCATAAATCAGGGATTCTTTCTAGCACATTTGCATCAATATTCGAAATTGAATATATCTTTACCTCATCTAAAGAAGGTATAACTCCAGATTCGGTATTAAATAATGAGGATACCAATTCAAGCACTTCATCTGTTGCATTTACCGCTCGGAATCCATTTTCAACACCTTTGATAACAACCTCGGGTTTATTAAGAAATTCAATAAAATCATTTGCTAATTGAATATCATTGTTATCAACCCATGGTGCATCCAATATAGCAAAGGGATGATCATTTAAAATGGTCCCTTCATGCGGATATACTGCAACGAGTGTATGATCAGCAGGGATTTCACCTGTATCAATTTTTGCTTGAAGTTCTTTATTCTTCTCAATAATTAAATTTTCATATAACAATGCAACTTTTAATTTATCAGGTCCTTCATTAGCCATCATTTTACCTAAAAATCCAGTTGAAGAACCATATTGTACAGCTTTACTTTCTAATTCCCTCATCCATTGTTGAACTTCATTTTTCTGTAAATCCTCTAATGTTAATAACTCTGGATCTTTCCCAACCGCAGTTGCTACTTCCATAATTACTCCGCCAAACCCACTATTAGAAGAAAATGGATCTGTATGAGCAAATGTAAAATCTGGGTCTGTTAATGCTAATGTATGTAAATCATTGATACTGGTGATATTGTTTTCTTCCTGATAAAATTTCCATGTAGCAATAACTGTCGGTGAAACTACAATACTTGGACTGTGTATATCGACAATTGGTGAATCATGATTTTTTTGCCAGTGTAGATTTAAAATTGGTAGCCAAAAACGTGATGCTGGACTCCATATTACCGGTTGATTAGCACCATTCGCTATTTGAATAGTTCCCTTACCACTCCCTATTGGAGTCATGACAACAGATATTTTTCTCCCAGGATGACTAGCTTCCCATGAAGACTCAAAATCCTCAACAACCGAGTTTAACCATCCTCTTTTCTCAGAGGAATAGAGGATTTCTAATTCTTCTACATCCTTCTGGAATTCACCAGAAAGATACAATCTTGAAATTTCTAAAGTTAAAATAATACTCAGAAGTAAAAGTAGTACAAACCATGAAGGTATTTTTTTTCGACTCATTACAATTATTTCCTTTGAACTAATTCAACTAAAATATCCATAGCATCTTCACCAGTATCTGCAGAATATTCCAAATCACGACATACATGATCTAAAATAATCAATGCTGCAGAAGAGTTAAATGATTTTTCAATTTCAAAATAACTTTCTTTTAATTGTTTATAATAACTATCCATTTTATCTTCTAATTTATCAACCTGCATTCCCAACTCAATTACATCTGGACTTTTGTGGATGTTCTTCACTGCTTTTTCGATCAAAGTAAACATTTCAACAATGACTTCCCCTGCCTTTATCACAATTTCTCCATATCGATCGGGCAAAGGATATTTCATAAGGAGTAAAATATTTGTAGCGGCTCGTTTTGCTCCACCAGCAGAACTATCTAACATTCTAACAAAATTTAATAAATCTTCTTGAAATTTATTATCCGGCAATTCACTTTTCGCTACCTCTACAACTAGCTGTTTCTCTAGGTTATCTGCGGATTTCTCTTCTGAATGAATTATTTCTTTATTGATCGCTAATTCTTCTTCTTTACCATCCAACCAAGATTTTATTATTTTCTGAAGGGTATAACCAACTGCCTTACATCTGCCTGCATGTTGACTTAATAAAGCTGCAATATTCCTCTGTTTTCTAGAAGAAAGATAACTCGATATAACTGACACAAGTAATTCTATATGATCAATCATTTTAATATTACTATTTTGATTTATTCAATATTAGATTCTATTTTATATTAGATTCTATTTTAATTAATAGGAAATCAATAGCAAAATTCCTTGCCTCTTCAAAATACCATTTATTAGGTGAATTATTAATTCAAAATGTAAAGAAGGAATCATATTTGAAAGAAGTAATGAAGTTATTAATTCCATATGTTAAAAAGTACAAAACGTTGTTTTTTTATTTGAATATAACAACTCTACTTGCTGCTTTATCTCAATTAAGTATACCTTTGATAATTAACTACATTATAGATGATTTAATCGTAGATAGGGATAAAAAATTGATATATATATTTTCATTTATCCTTCTCTTTTTAGGATTAATGGATTTACTCATGAACATTGTACAAAGATATGTATCAATTAGATTTTCAAATAAAATCATTTATGATATTAGGCAAGATGTGTTTACAATTCTCCAACATCAAGATCTAGAATATTATTCATCAGAAACAGTTGGACAGATTATGGCAAGATCAATCTACGAAATTACAAGTCTTAGAGACATACTAACATGGGCATATCGTATTACTTTTCTAACTGTATTCTTATTTATTGGATCAATTATTTCCATGTTTATTATATCACCCTTACTATCGATGGGATTTTTAGTTATTCCACCCATATTGTATATTTACATCACTCGTTCCTCTGAATCTAATTCCAAGATGTTTTATAATGCGAGATATAAATTTGGAGAACTGAATGATGCACTTGCAGAGAATTTAGCGGGAATAAAAACAGTCAAAGCATTTGCTGCAGAACATGAACAAATTGCATTTTTCACGCAAAAAAACAATGATTATTACTATGCCTCTATGAAAACTGCAAAAGTAAGGGCAAATATGCAACCTGTAATTGTTTTTATAATTTCCATTAGTTTATTTGCACTGGTTTTTCTTGGAGGTTATTTAATAACTATTAAGGAGATAACAATTGGAAATTTCATTTCATTTATGTTGCTATCACTTCAAATCGCGATACCAGGACGATTTTTAGGATGGATAGGTATAATTGTTCAAGAAAGTAATTCTGCAGCCATTAGATTAAACGAAATATTTCATGCACCCATACATATCAATGAAGCGGATAAACCAAAAAATATCACTAATATTTCTGGAAAAATAACATACAAAGATGTGTCTTTTGGATATCCAAAAAACAATCATACACTCCATTCAGTAAATTTAGAAATACCAGCTGGTCAAAAAGTTGCATTATTAGGTGAGACTGGATCTGGCAAGTCAACATTAATAAATCTAATTCCTAGATTTTTTGATCCTGACCAAGGAAGTATATTAATTGACGATATTAATACAAAACAATTTTCTCTTTCCTCTTTGAGGTCTCATATTGGTATTGTTCATCAAGAAGCATTTTTATTTACACTTTCTATTTTTGAAAATATTGCCTTTGGAATACCAAATGCATCAAAAGAAGACGTTATTGCTGCTGCAAAAGCAGCACAGATTCATGATTTCATAATGACTTTAGAAAAAGAATACGATACAATTGTTGGCGAAAGAGGTGTGACTCTGTCTGGAGGTCAACGTCAAAGGGTAACCATTGCAAGAACTTTATTACTAAATCCAAAAATATTAATTTTTGATGATAGTGTATCCGCAGTAGATCCGGAAACAGAGTCTAAAATACAGGAAGCATTGGAACAAGCATCTTTTAAAAGAACAACACTTGTTATCTCTCAACGACCTTCTTCATTAAGATATGTAGATAGAATTATTGTCTTAAATAAAGGTAGAATTGTTCAGGATGGTAAACATGATACACTTATTAAGGAAGTTGGGATCTATAGAGATTTTATTAATGCTATTAATTCTCAAATTAAATTTATGGATTGGGATGAAAGCCTAACCTTGGAGGAGAAAAAATGAGTCAACATTCAGATGCAGAAAAAGAGAAACCTAGAGGTTCTTTTGGATATAGTGACATTTATTTATACAAATTCATGCTCAGTTATCTACGTCCTCATGTAAAAGAGTTATTTAAAATATTTATATACATGATAATTAGTGCAATAGCTACTTCAGCAGGTCCAATAATCCTTATGGTTACAATAACAAGATTTGGAAATGAAAATTCAAATGAAATCTTTGGTATTTATACTTTGGATAAATTAATTTTAGATGTTTCAAGAATGATAAATACCAATATACCAAGTCTTAATCAAACTTGGTCAGAAATTATTGTGATTTCTTTCTTGTATTTACTTCTATTGTTGGTTATTTTATACACAAGTAGAAAATTCATGATTTTAGTTGCGGAAGTTGGACTTAAAGCAGAAGTTCAAATGAGAATGGATATGTTCGCACACCTTCAAGAATTGGATATGTCGTATCATGATAAAAATGAAGTTGGAAGAATAATGAGTAGACTTACCAGTGACATTGGTGCAGTACGAGAACTATTAGGAGGTCAGGTTATGACTAATATCTCAAATATACTGACTGTTATATTTGTAATAATTATAATAATCCAGATGGATTTTGTTCTTTCAATTATATCTATTATATTAATTCCACTGGTAATATATACTGCTCACGTGTTTAGAAAAATTGCAAGGCCAAAATGGAAGGAAACTAGACGAACCAATTCAATAATGATGGCAAATATTGGAGAAGCAATTTCGGGAATAAAGGTAACAAAAGGTCTGAATCGCGAACAAACAAATATAGCAATATTTCAAAAGCTAAACAAGGATAATTTTGAAGCTACATTAAACGCTGAAGATATCAATGCAGTATTTTTCCCACTTCTATTATTTAGTAGTACTTTAGGTACAGTATTTATCATTATATTTGGTTCTTTAAGAGTTATCGATGGGATAATTACAGTTGCTGCATTGATTGCATTTCTTAATTATAATGGAATTCTATTTCGACCAGTAATTAACCTAGGTCAATTTTACCAGCAACTACAAGACGCATTAACAGGAGCAGAACGTGTATGTGCACTACTAGATACGAAAACAAAAATCCCATGGAATGATCATTTTCCAACCTTACCACATATAAAAGGAGATGTAGTCTTTGATAAATTATATTTTGAGTATATTAAAAACACACCAGTTTACAGTAAGTTCAGCTTATTTGTTCCAAATGGTAAAATGATTGCATTAGTTGGAAAAACAGGTGCTGGTAAAACCACAATAATCAATATTTTAAGCAGATTATACGACTTCCAAGAGGGTGATTTAAAAATTGATGGAACTTCAATCAAAGGAGTATCGTTACAATCTTACAAATCGCAAATAGCAACAGTACCACAGGACTTTTTCTTATTTTCATTTTCAATCAGACAAAACTTGAAATTAGGCAATCCAAGAGCAAGTGATGAGGAAATGTGGAAAGTATTAGATTTGGTAGGATTAAAGGAGTTTATAGAAGATTTAGATAAAGGGCTAGATACACCAGTACAGGAACGTGGAGGTAGACTGAGTGTGGGTCAACGGCAGTTGCTAGTATTTGCTGCAGTACTACTTGCAAATCCTAGAATTCTAATCCTAGATGAAGCAACCTCTAGCATTGATGTGTTTAGTGAATTAAAAGTACAAAAAGCAATCAAACATCTTCTAAGCAATCGAACATCATTTGTAATTGCACATAGACTTTCAACAATTAAAGATGCAGATACAATAGTGGTTATAGATCAGGGAGATATTGTTGAACAAGGTACACATCAAGAACTTTTGACAATTAAAGGACATTATTACAATTTAGTTAAAAATCAAATTGAATTATCTGAAATTGAATCCTAAAAAATAATATTATATTTTTATTGTCGCTTTCCACTTTCTTAAATGGTATCAATGTATATATAGAATTACAGAGCTTTGTTATTTTTTCTTTGGGGTGTAAATTTTATTGAGTGATATGATCGACGAAAGTATGAAAGAAATAGTCTCTAATAAAGACGAAGTTTTAATAGGAGAACCGGTTCTAACAAGATACGAAAGGGCTAGAATTGTAGGAGCTCGAGCATTACAAATTTCCCAAGGCGCTCCAACTTTGATTGACATTGAAGAGGATAATGTTCGACCAATTGATGTTGCCACAAAGGAATTAAAGGCGCGTGTTCTTCCAGTAGGAATGGCTCGTAGAAGACCAAATGGAGTGTTTCAGATAATACCCATTCAATGGTTAAAAGACAGAGAATTTATTCATCAAATTAATTAATATTCGTAAAAACCATTAATATTGTGTCATCTATTGTATGAAATTCGATTTTTACTCGATTTCCAATATCAATCTTATCTCCAATAAATCGACCTAATATTGGTTTTTCTAATTTATCCATCATCACACTTACCAATGAATAATGCGTGAAAAAACCCTCTGGAGGTGAAGTTACAAAAGTATAGGTAATAATACTGCCCTCGAGGGGTATTTCAGTCCAATTCATTACAGTATTGTAACACTTAGGACACATGATTGGTGAAGGTGGATAATGAATTTCATCGCATTTAGTGCATTCAGTTGTTTGAAATTTTCCGGATTTCAATGCATCCCAGTATGGTTCCATGTTTTTTGACTTTTCAATCGTGTATGGAATACCTGCTTGAAAGAGTTCATTACTCATTATATATCGATATGGAAAAACCTTGATTAATTTATTGAAGTTGATCATGAATTTCATCAAATATTTAGTTTATTTTCGAATAATAATTACAAAACTAACTTAAACTCTAAAGAATACAACGTAGAATAGATAGTATGGCAAAACAAGGTGATCTAGTAGAGTTTAAAGCAGGTCTATTTGGTATTGAAATTCCAAACAACTACGGTATTTTTATCAAAAGATATCGTAATAAAAAAACAAAAAATCATATTGTAGAACTTTTTACTATCAAGGGTAAACAGGAGACAATTCCCAAGAATATCGAAAATAGAGATTTTGGAAAATCGATCCAATTGATAGGAGATCAATTACCTCAACCAAAAGATATGAAAAAAAGATTGGATGAATGGATCAGAGAATTAAAAATAAATCAAGAAAAGATATCAAAAACCCTTGCAAGCTCAGGTTCTCTTTCTGAAAGAGAACTTTGGGTAAAATTACAAAATCAAAAAGAAATAAAGGAAGAATATTCTTTAGAGGATTTAGCTTATCTATGGTATGAAATACCTCTAGAAGAAATTAGCAAAAATAGGATTAATAAGTTAAAAGAAGAATTACAAGGGTGTAAGACTTATGGAATAGGTTATTTTGATTTAATTAAAAAGAATTGGAAACCAATTTCAAATGAGCAACGAATTCTGGTGAATCAAGAGACATCTGCCTTGGGTGCATTACGAAATAAGATGTTTCAGCTTGTGGAGGTGGTCATTGAAGAAAGTGAAACAGAAGAGACACAACTGATTAAACAACCAATAAAATGGAGTTCACTAGATTTTTCACCTGAAGAATCTGAATTATTTAAAAAATTACAACAAATTATGTCATCATTCGTAATTAATGACTCATGGCCTTCAATTGGATTAGGTAACACTCATATTTTTGCATTAGACGGATTTTCACTTCGTAATTTTCTTGCATATCTCGCAGAAGACTGGGTAAATGAGGGTAAAACATCCATTTCGGATGTTTTTGTAAAAATGTTGATTCAAACAAAATACTGGACAGATACAGATGCATTGCTAGCAATTTCCATGAGAAATGTTAAGCTAGCTCCATTCTTTGAATGGGAAACAGATACGAGAATAGAGGAAGTCGCTGCAAGATTTAAAGAACCAAAGGACACACCTGGTGCATTTGATAACCGATTAGATCTACAATATTTAGAAACATATACAATAGACCCACCTACTGCAAAAGATTTTGATGATGCAATCTCAATAGAAAAATTAGATACGGGATTCATCATTTGGGTTCATATAGCAGATGTAGCACATTATGTTCAAAAAGATACAACATTGGACTTACATGCAAGAAAACTTGCAACATCCGTCTATTTACCGACTAAAACATTACCTATGCTACCTACCCACCTTTCAGACAACCTTTGTTCACTGAATGAACAATTACCCCGACTTTCAATGAGTGTAGAGATGCATTTTAGTGAAATAGGAGAAAAGTTGATTGATAAATGCAAATTTCATAATTCAGTCATCTTAGTAGATAAAAATTTATCCTATGATATAGTAAATGATGCTATTGATACAGGAGAGGGGATATTTTTTGAATGGAAGAATTATGCAAATTTATTACAAAAACATAGGAAAGGTTTAGCTTTAGAAACAGATGATGTTCGATTAGAGCTTGGAGGTCAAATGAAGTTATCAGTTAAATCTTCATCAAACTCCACCAAGATGATTGAAACATTTATGGTTGCCGCAAATGAGACAATCGCAGAATTAATGGAGAAGGATGGATATCCTGCAATTTATCGTAATCACCCCTTACCAGATCAAAATGCAATTGAGAGGTTTAATGCCCAAGCAAAATTAGTAGGATTAGATGCAAATATAGAGTACCCAAATATTACAGAAGAAAAAGAAGAAACTGAAACATCAATACTTGACATGCTAACTAAAGGAGGAGGAGGTAATATAACATTTAGTCTTGGTGCAGGAAGTAATTTTGCCCTACCTAAAACTGAAGAAGAGGAAAAAGAGAACGAAGATACACCTAAATTATTGATAAAAGGATTGGCTCAACTAACAGAAGATCAGATTAATCAATTCTTAGACCCATACAGATCGATAATTGGAAAAATTGAAGCGGAAGCTGATATATGGTTACAGAAGTTGGAATATCTAATTGTACTTCGATCGTTATCAAGAGCTGCATATAATGCATACAACATGGGTCATTTTGGTTTGGGTTCAACTGCATATTTACATTTTACTAGTCCAATAAGAAGATATCCTGATGTTATAGCTCACCGTATATGTAAATCAATACTTGCAGGTGATGAACTACCATATACATCAGAGGAAATAGAAGAACTAGCTCAACATTGTTCAGAGCAATCTGAAATTGCGGAAAGGTTGGAGAAAACAATTATAGGAGCAGGTTTTAGTTTCTTAACTAGAAATAAAACTTATTCAGATAATAAACAGGGAGTTGTTGTCTCTATTTTTGGTGGAGGAGTATTTGTACTCCTTCCAAATGGTATAGAAGCCCGAATTCCAATGTCAAAATTATCAGATAGACCAACTTTTGTAGATGATTACGAATCAATGTGTTTTGTTGGATCAAGATCAGATTATAACTTTAATGACAAATTAACACCTACTAACTGGGAAGATGTTCTACAGAAGGGAGATGAACCAATAGAAGTCATCGTTAAATTGGGAGATCGTATTGCATTAGAATTCATTTCTTGGAATCATGTAGAGGGAAAGGTTGAAGCTGCACCAGTAACGATTGAATCGGGAGATTTTGACTAATATACTTAGTTTGTAGATATAATTTAATTAACAATCATCCTCATTTTCTAAACTTTCTATTTTTTTTTCCAATTCCAATAATTCCTTAACCACTGACAATAACATTGTAAACGTTACTACAGCATGTGTATCTGGCCATGGTAATGTAGATGCAGGAGCACTCAGATGATGTACATTGCCCCACAATTTCTGATACGTTGAATATTTACTACCTTTACCAAGATAAATCATAAACTGATCCCGTATAGATAATAACCGCATTCGATAGGTATGCATTGTACGACCCATAACAATGAAATATGAATCTCAAATTTAAAGTAATGAGACAATACTAAAAGTGATATTCGGAAGTAGGATCATTGATATTTTGTTAAGAAAATTAAAAAAAAAAGATCACAATGTAAAAAAAGTAATAATGAAAATTTGAATATAATATTGTAAAGTGTCACAATCTATCTTTAATATGAAAGATAAATTAAATCAAAATTATAGGTAGTTTAATACGGATTGTTAAGAAATGAAGAATTAATATAAACTACCTAAAATTTTGTGATTTAAGTGTAATCATATAATTTAGCAATTGTATATCGATTAAACACTTATTTAATTTCTTATCAGGTAAATTATCAGTATCATCTGGATTCTTTGCATCTTTGATATCTAACTGGTTATTTCTCTTGATATGATGTTCAATTTTTCTTGTTCGTTTGTGTTGAGATTTTATTGTTTCCATAATTAACATACGCAACGGATGTATATAAAATCAATTATAGAATTTTTTGACTACAACCCCCACATCCACAATATTATCGAAATTCGTATATTTGATTTCGAAAAAATACGATTACGGTATAATGTAATTTAAATTAATAAATAACCAAATTCTTACGAAATTAGTAGTTTTATAATGGTAAAAAAGATATTAAATTATGCTAAATTTCATTAAATTCGATCACAATATACTATTTTCTGCTGAATTTGCATCAATAATACATGTGAATTTTTATTATATTTCTAGTAAAACTATCCGCAAATACAATATTTTTATCCTTATAAGTTTAGTTCGTACAATAATTACGATTTTCGCAAACCATCAATAAAATGATAAACAACCCATAACTCTTTTATAGACTTGCTACATCTATTATTAAAATATAACAATCCACCCTTTTTTTATAGTGACTTTTATTTAATAAGAAAACAAAATATATAATTGTGGGTAGCAATACAAAATCAACTCTACATAAAATAGTAATTTTGGGAACACCAAGAGCTGGTAAGACAAGTCTAATGGTCCGTCTCGCGAAAGGATCAATAACAGATGACATCAAAAGTACACGAGGAATAGATTTTCATGTTGTCCAATCAGAACCAATTGCAGAAGGTATTAAGCTTCAAATTTGGGATCTTGCAGGACAAAGTCATTATAGAGATACTGGAATGTTTGATGATTTTGTTGCAGGTGCATCTGGATTTATATTTTGTTATGATGCTAGCGATGCAAGCTCCATCAGACAAGTTGATAATTGGATTGAAGTTGCGAAGAAACATAAACGTTATAGTGAAACCAAAAAATATTTGGTAGGGTTAAAAGCGGATATGGTAGATCAAGGTCAACAAACTGCACTACATTCACTGGTGGATAAATACCTAGATCAAACAGATATCATCTCCAAGCATTTTATCGTATCTACTCATAAAGAAATTAACATAGATGGACTAATTCATGAAATTATAGAAGACCTCCAAACATTGTAAAATTGTATTTTTGATTCCCGTCAAACTAACTAAATCCTTGTCATGAATAAATTCAATTTTTCTATTTTATTTTATGTATTAGTCTAATGTTCAACTCTATACATTTAACTCTCATTACACTAATAATCCTATCATATCTTTTAATATATTCTGATATTTAGTGCGTAATATATGGCATCTGACCCCGGACTTCCATTTGAAGAATTATTTATTGGTCGCTTAAAATTAGAACCATGGATGGCAATTGCAATTGGCTCAATTATAGCTGGGAGCTATATAATGATAAACCAAATAATTGCACCTTGGATAGAAAGAAAGGTAATGGCTAGGATGCAGGGACGTAGAGGACCTGTCCATGTAGGTAAATGGGGTTTTCTTCAAATCCCTGCCGATCTTCTTAAAATGATTGGAAAAGAAGATACAAGACCTGAAGGTGCAGATAAATTTGGATTTTCTCTGGCTATCTTTTTAACAGGTACAACAGCTATTCTTTCATTTGCTCCTTTACCTTGGGGTAGCAAAGGACTAATTCCTGGAAACTTTAGTATCGGTATATTATATGTATTTGCAGTATTTTCCATATTTCCTCCTGCAATGCTTGTTGGAGGTTGGGCTTCAAACTCAAAATATTCACTAATAGGAGGTTTCCGATCTGCAGGTCAATTAATTGCTTATGAAATCCCAATGTTTGTTTCAATTCTTGGAGTGATCGCAGTAGTGGGATCATTTTCACTTGTAGAGATAACAAATTATCAAATGAATAATGGTTGGTTCATTGGAAAATATTATGGAGCTGGGTTGATAGCAGGATTAATATTTTTTATATCAGGAGTAGCAGAAACAGAACGTGTGCCTTTTGATATCCCAGAAGCAGAAGCAGAATTAGTCATGGGACCTCGTACTGAGTTTTCAGGTTGGAGATATGCACTACTAATGATGACTGAATACTTACATTTATTCATTAATTCACTTTTATTTCTGTATTTATTTGTTGGAGGGTATGACATTTGGCCAGTCAGGGTTAATAATTCTCCTTCATTCATTAATGATTTTCGAATGAATCCCTTTGTACAATTTTTGGCAATTACATTAAAAGTCTATGTACTTGTTTTTGTTGCTGCTTGGATGAGAAGTGCACTTGCTAGATTGAGAATAGATCAATTGTTATCGCTCGGTTGGAAATACATGCTACCAGTTAGCATCCTGACTTTAGTGGTATTTCTTGGTTCAAAGGATGTCTTTGGATTTTTAATTTTTTGGTGATAATTATGATAAGTTTTGTTGAAGCTTTATTTTTAGTAATTTCATTTTTTATTGTATTTTGTATTATTATGACGCTTTTGGTTCCTAAAACCATGCAAGCAGCATATTGGTTAATCTTAATGTTAACAGGTGTTGCAGTATTATTCTTACTTGCAAACTCTGAAATTATATTTGCATTCCAAATTAGTATATATGCAGGTGGTATTTCTGTTTTATTACTATTTGCTGCATTACTTACTCAACATGAAGAATATGAATTTCCAAGATCAATACTCGGTTTTATTAAGGTTACTGCGTCTCAATTAGCAATTTTCCTTATTATAGGTATTAATCTTTTAATTTTAATACTTACATCTGTCATGAGTAGTGATTTCAGAAAAGGTACATCTTCACAATTAGGAGATACTACATTAACTGTTGAAGAAAGTTTCTTCATGACTGAAAATTTCTCTGTTACTTTATGGAGAGATTTTGGTATGGTCATTCCATTTTTAGCATTTCTATTATTGACTGCCTTATTAGGCTCGGTTAAATTAGTAATTAGAGAATGGGAAATTGAAGATTTAAGTGATGTAATGAAAAATAGATACAATCCCACACAGGAGGTACAACAATGATTCCAGTTGAATGGTTTTTAACACTTAGTGTAGTTATGTTCGTGGGAGGGCTGTTTGGGGTCCTCACTCAGAAAAACGCGATGAGAATATTAATCTCTGTTGAAATTATGCTAAATGCAGCAAATTTAGCATTTATGGCATTTAACGGAGTGTTCTATAATGCAGATTTCCCTAACTCATTTTCTGCAAGTGATTTTGAAGGATGGGTATTTGTATTTATTATTATAGGAGTTGCTGCAGCTGAAGCTGCCATTGGATTAGCAATTTTTCTGTCAGTTTACCGAAATTTTGGAGAAATACAGATCACAAATATATTTACTTTAAAGGAGCAGGAGGTATAATTATGGTTGTAGAAGAAGGTATACAAGTTATAGAGGACAAATTTTTAATAAATAGTGCAATATTAGTAATTCTAATACCTTTCCTTACTGGAATTTTTCTTTTATTTCTCAGAGGATTGGAAATCCGAAATAAGACGAAATTCAGCGAGAGATTGACGGGAAGTATTGGTGTAGCAGGATTACTGGGCTCTTTAATTAATGCAACGATTATTATATTTACGTATTTTAATAAATATGATGCAAAAACCCAGAGAGTTATTGGAGACACACCTTTTGTAAGTTCAGCACATGGTACATTTAAGTGGGGAATATCACTTGATCCTTTAAGTGTAATTATGATGTTTTTACTTGCATTTATTGCAAGTGTAATTCATTTTTATGCAACAGAATACATGCACGGAGACACTGCTTATACAAGATTTTTCGGAACACTAAACTTTTTTACTGGAGCAATGTTTGGATTCGTATTGGCATCCAATCTATTCATGGCATTTGTGTTTTGGGAACTACTTGGAGTTAGTTCATATATGTTAATCGGTTATTATTGGCCAAAAGCCAGTGCAGCCTCAGCAGCCAAAAAAGCATTTCTCTATAATAAAATTGGAGATGTATCATTTTTAGTTGGTATTGCATATATATGGCAAATTACTCTAAAAGCACATCATCCTACTTTAGATTATCATGAATTAACCAATTTAATTTCAAATGGAACAATTTCTATCAATCAACTTTGGTTTCCGGGATTATTACTTTTTGGAGGTGCTATCGGTAAATCAGCCCAATTACCATTATTTGGATGGTTACCAGAAGCAATGGAAGGACCAACACCAGTATCAGCCTTACTCCACTCTTCAACAATGGTAAAAGCAGGTCTATTTTTACTTTCTAGAATATATTTCACATTTGTAACAGTTGGAGGACATTATGAAGCATTCATTCCAGAAGGAGATGCAGCATTAACTGCAACACTTATCACTTGGTTAGGTGTATTGACTGCGTTATGTGGTGCACTGATCGCACTTACTGCAACAGATATTAAAAAAGTACTTGCATTTTCAACGATTTCCCAACTAGGTTATATTGGTATGGCAATGGGAACTGGTCAAATTCATGTTGGATTTTATCATCTTGTTTCTCATGCAACTTTCAAATCATTATTGTTTTTATGTGCAGGAGCTGTAATTCATTCAGTCCATTCTCAGGAAATGAAAGATATGGGTGGACTTAAAAAATACATGCCCTACACCTATTGGACTATGTTGATTGGTTTACTCGGTTTAGTCGGCTTTCCATTTATTACCAATGGATTTTATTCCAAAGATGCATTATTAGTTGCAATAAAAAATAGTGACATTCCTTTAGCTGGATTAGCATTTACAATTGCTCTAATAACTGCAGGGATAACAGCGTTTTACTCATCAAAATTATTTATTCTGACTTTTCTTGGTACTCCAAGATATGATAAAGATCATGTTCATCCTCATAAGACTGGTATAAGAATGAGAATTGCATTAATAATTCTTGCAATTGCGGTTGTTATTGAATCAGTATGGTGGGCAGTAGGTTCCATCGGTGGTTTGGCAAGTGAGAAGATTAATAAGTCATTTTGGAATTTTGAGTATAGACTTGGTGATCTTATTGGAATTCATGGAGCTCCTTTTGCACTCATCGACACAATACCCTCAATTCTTGCAGTAATCCTCGGTATAAGTCTAGCATTTGGGATGTATTTCTATCAAATCCCATTTTTGATATCACTCAAAGAAGGTGGATTTATCATTAAATTGGAAAATATTATCGCTAATCGATTCGGCTTTGATAAATTGATATATGTTCTTGCGATGGGTCCTGGTATGTGGGTAGGCAGTAAATTTAGAAGGTTTGATGAAGAGGTAATCGATGGATTTATCATAAACACAGTAATAAAAGATGGGTCTCTCAAACTTGCAGATTATTCTAACAAACTGGATCAAGATGGTATTGATGGAGTTGTAAATGGATTAGGAGATATAACTTCCGAATTAGGATACAATCTCAGAAAAGTTCAAACCGGTCAAACATCACAATATGCGAGATGGATGATGTTTGGTTTGGCTTTACTTCTCTCAATTATGACACTTCTCTATTTCCAAACATTTACAATAAAATAATCAATCAAAATAATTTATAAGTACAAAATCCCGCATATAATCGGCAAAAAATTAATTTTTTTTTTTAAGACTAATATAATAGTTATTTTGTCAATAATAACCAAAATCCCTAGAAAAATCAATCGATATGTATATTTCCGTAACGATTTAATTAAAAAACCTAAATGAATTTTCAACTTGTACACAAAAAAATCAATAGGACAAGATATAATGGAATTACTTTATTTACTATTAATCCCCATTTCACTAGCACTTCCTACCTACCTTGTCGGTAGATGGAAACCTGAATTTGCTAAATATCTAGCAACTCTTACTATTTTAGTAACAACAATCTATAATTTCATCTTATGGTTTGCAGATTTTACTAATCCAAGTACCAATTATGGTTCATTCATGTATAATTATACCAAATCATGGGTACCTTCTGTGGGTATATATTTCTCAGTTGGTGTCGATGGTTTAAGTATGCCACTCCTTGTGTTAACCCAACTTGTTTTTCTAGTTTCAGTTGTTAGTAGTTATTATATTAAGGATCAACAAGGTACATATTATGCATTATTACTCGTTCTATTAACTGGAGTTACTGGCACTTTTATTGCACTAGATTTATTCCTTTTCTATATATTTTGGGAATTAGTATTAGTACCGATGTTCTTTATGATCCATATTTGGGGTGGACCAAATAGAAAATACGCAGCAATAAAATTCTTTATTTTTACTCACCTTGCATCATTAGTGATGTTAATCGGTTTGTTTTACATATATTTGGAAGCATATCGTAACTCTGGACAAATGTCTTTTCTATTAGTAGATTTGAAGGTAAATTTAAATGGAGTTAGCTTTAAAACTCTTGCATTAATATTTTGGTTGGTATTTATAGGATTTGTTACAAAATTCCCACAAGTACCAGTTCACACTTGGTTACCAGATGCTCATGTACAAGCACCCTCGCCAGGTTCTGCGATTTTAGCTGGTTTATTATTAAAGATGGGTGGTTATGGATTGATACGAATTCCATTTTGGTTATTTGCAGATGTAGTTGATGAATCAGGTCAACACTTTTTTGATTCCAAAGAAGGACATACAATTAGAATCATAATTGGTTTTATTGGTATGGTCTCAATGGTATATCCTGCGTTTATAGCTTTACAACAAGATGATCTGAAAAGAATGATTGCTTACTCATCAATTTCTCACATGGGAGTTGTACTACTAGGACTTGCTGCATATAATGAATGGGGAATAAATGGTGCAATGTATATGATGATAGCTCATGGAGTTATTTCCCCCGGATTATTTTTACTCTCAGGTATAATTGAACATAATACAAAATCTCATACCAGAGATATGTCTAAGGTTGGCGGACTAGCACATAAAATGCCATTTACTGCAGCTTTGTTTGTATTTATGGCTTTTGCCTCAGCAGGTTTACCCGGTCTAGCAGGATTTGTTTCAGAATTTAATGTCTTCATTGGATTATTTGCGAATAAAGAATTAATGGCTTCAAATGATAAATTTTTCATATTTCCATTTTTACCATATGTAATAATACCAGTACTTGCTGTTTTATCAATTATTGTTACAGCTGGATATTATCTATGGGCAATTCAAAAGGTAATATTTCTAGAACAAACAGACGAATTAGAAAATTCGACACCTGCAAAATGGTGGGAAATACAACCGGTATTTATTCTTGCAATTTTTACCGTAATCCTTGGATTATTTCCAAACACAGTTTGGATGGTATTAGATTCATGGACTCAAACTATATTACCACACTAGGAGGGTTAAAGTATAACATCATTTATTATGACTTGGCTACCGGTTTCTGTATTATTTTTAGGAATAATATTGATACTTGTAGTAGATTTAATTTTTAGAGAAAAAGCAAAAGTCTATACAGTAATTCTTTCTGTATTGACACTTTCCTTTAGTTCTCTTATGGTAATACAAACAAAGGGTACCAATGCAGGATCAATGTTCTTTTTCGGAGATTTCTATGTGTTCTTTAGCATTGTAGGATTGTTATCCTCAATAATTGTAGTATTTTCCGCTTGGAAGGATTATTCTGTAGAATTAGATCTTGGTGTATTTTTTTCATTATTATTACTTGCAAATGCAGGTGGAATTTTAATTGCAGCATCAAGAAATTTCATTCCATTATACTTGGGATATGAATTAGTATCAATTCCAACATATGCCATGATTGCGTTCAAAAAGAAAAATAGAAGTTCTGCTGAATCTGGATTAAAAATATTTTTACTAGGTGCTTTATCGAGCGCAATTATCATATACGGATTAGCAATGTATTATGGTGCAACTGGTACTTTACAGATGGGTGGAGATATAATCAACCATAGTAAAACTTTAGCAATTGCAGCCTTGGTATTAATCACTGTTGGAAGTTCATTCAAAATCGGATTAGTTCCATTTCATTACTGGATTGCTGATGTATATTCAGGTGCATCTGTTTCTGTTGTTAATTTTCTTTCAGCCTCATCCAAAAAAATGGCTTTTGCATTTGTTTTCCAGATATTTTTTGTAGGAATGTCTAGTTGGCACAATTCTTATACATATCTATTTGCAATACTTGCTACATTTTCAGTAATTGTTGGAAACATTGTAGCAGTTGTACAAGATAGATTATTAAGAATTATCGCGTATTCTACAATCGCTCAAGCTGGATATATTGTAATGGGTATTGTTGCTTATGGTGAAGGAAATACCTTTACCAAGGAGTTAGCAATGAAGGGAATTCTTTTCCATATTACCGCTCATGTCCTCATGAAAGGAGCAGCTATTGCGGCAATACTAGTTGTAATATCCTCAACAAAGAGTGACCATATCAATAATTTCAGAGGTCTATTTCATACGAGTCCAATTACTGCAAGTGCTCTTGCAATTGCTTTCTTTAGTTTAATGGGGATTCCACCAGCAGCAGGTTTCTATGGTAAATTTTTCCTTTTCCTATCGCTAGTCGAAGCCGGGTATGAATGGCTTGCTTTAATTGGAATCATTGGATCTGCTATTAGTATTTACTATTATGGAAAGGTTATTCGAATTATGGTAGATCAACCAGAATCCAAGGAAAAATTGAATAGTTTTACTCCGATTAATGTTCTATTAGTGGTTTTAACCATTTTAACATTGTTATTTGGTATTTTCACCCAAGACTTAGCAATTATTGCAGAAAATATTGTAGCTCAGAATCCATAACAAATATTGATAATTATTATTTGATTTAACTTTTTTTTATTAATTTGTATCATTTCATTTATTATCTATAAATCAGTATTTGATATAAGCTTGCATTTAAATCAAAAATCAAAGTTTGAAAATATATTTAAATTCGATTTAGAACTTATACAACAATGGTTAGAGGAAGTAATTAATACAGAATACTCTAATTCCATTATGCGAAGTATGATTTTACCAATATTTGCAAACAAGATTGGTAAAAAGTTAAGACCAATAATTACGCTAAATGTTTTTCGTGCAATTAATGGGGAGAATATTTCTGAAGAAGATTCCTCTAAAATAAAGAGTATTTGTACTGCTATTGAAATTTCACACAATGCTTCCCTCTTAATAGATGATGTATTTGATAAAGATATTATTAGAAGGGGAGAACCATCATTTCATGTTAAATTTGGCACCTTTGCTGCTTTATCAGCTGGTTATAATCTCTCCGCGTTTGTTTTTGATCTAGCTACAAGAACAGATAATAGTAAGATTGTAAGAGAAATTGGAAAAGTAGGTAGTGCATTATCATCTGCATTATTTTTATCAAAAGATTTAGTATCTAATAAAGTAATTACAGAGGAATTTTTCCTTGATGTGCTATATCGTAAGACAACAGCATTATTCGTTACAGCAGCAAAATGTGGAGCCTTATTAGCGACTAAAGATACTACATTAATAGATAAATTTACACAATTTGGAGAATATTTTGGCACAAGTTATCAATTAAGAGATGATGTCCTAGCAATAATCGGTTCAGAAAAAGACCTTGGAAAACCAATTGAATCTGATATTTCAAATCGATTTCAATCACTTATTACCATAGAGGCAATGAAGACCCATAATAAAGAGTATCTTAAAATTTTGAATGAATATTATCTCCAAAACATTAACTATAGTTTTGATAAGATAAAACATGTGTTATTTGAAACTGGAGCTGTTCAGAAGGTAGCAGAAAAAACGATAGAATTACGAGATCATGCCTTACAAATATTAGATGAAATGCCAGATTCACCTAGTAAAACAAGATTAATAGATCTAACTAATAGAATTAATTTTGACAAATATAGTCAATATTTGAATAAATAAAAAGGATATTATTCTATATAGAATTTTATAAATTTAAGATGTAATTTGAATTTCAATAAAACAAACCTCAAATAAAATGATATTAATGAAAAAAATATGAAGATCACTGAAGCAATTATTCTAGCTGGTGGAAAAGGTACTAGATTGCGAAGTGTTACAGAAGATAGAATTCCAAAAGGCATGGTAAAAATTAAAAATAAACCAATTGTTGAATGGGAAATTAATTGGTTGGCGAGAGAGGGAGTTAACAAAGTAATTATCTCTACAGGACACCTAGGAGAAAAATTTGAAGAATATTTTGGCGATCACCTAAATACGCCTTTTGGACAAGTCAAGATTGGATATAACATGGAGAAAACAAAATTAGGATCAGGAGGAGCTTTCAAAGAAAGTAGTTTGTTATTAGAAAGTGACAGATGTTTTGTACTCAATGGAGATATTTTATGCAACTCCTCACTTGATAAATTAATAATGAATCATTTTAAACAGAAAGCATATGCTTCTATGTTATTAGTAAAATTACCATCTCCTTTTGGAGTCGTGGAAGTTAGCGATAATATAATAACTAAATTTGTGGAAAAACCATTATTACCAGTTTATATACATGCAGGATTAGACATAATTGAGAGAAATATTTTTGATAAATTCCCGGATAAAGGTCAAATGGAGGAAACAATTTTTATTGAATTAGCAGAACAACGAAAATTTGCCGCAATGAAAGATGATAATTGTTATTGGCGATCTATTGATACTCAGAAAGATTTTGATCTATCCAATGAAAATTGGATAGGGTTATAGACAAATTATAGATAGATTAAAACAATTTTTATAGTTAATTATGAAATAAAATAAAATAAATGATAATTGGTAAATTAACTGTTAAACATCAATCTTATTTTAAATGTGAAACTAACAAATGACTTGTCGAGAATATGAACAGAAAAATCAAGATAGCAATTGCAGGACTTGGTAATTGCGCATCATCGATACTACAAGGAATAGAATTTTATAAAAATGCTAGCGATGATGTTGAAATTCCAGGTCTCATGCATACAAGATTTGGACCATATCATATTAGTGATATCGAAATTGTGGCTGCATTTGATGTAAACACCAATAAAATTGGAAAAGATGTTGCTGATGCAATATTTGAAAAACCAAACTGTGCGGTTAAATTCTCTGATGTCCCAAAAACAGGAGTAATAGTCCAACCAGGACCAATCTCTGATGGTGTTGCTCTCCACATGAAAGAATCCTTTTTCTGTTATGATGAGAATGAACTCAAACCTGTTGATTTAGTCCAAGTTCTTAAAGAAACAGGTACCCAAATCCTAGTAAATTTTATTCCAGTAGGCTCTGATAAAGCGACAAGTCTCTATGCACAAGCATGCTTGGATGCTGGTGTTGCCTTTGCAAATGGAATTCCCTCTTTTATTGTTTCAGATGAAACTTGGGGTAAGAAGTTTGAAAATGCAGGCATACCATGTGCTGGAGATGATATTAAATCTCAACTCGGAGCAACAATTCTTCATAGAGTATTAATGCAATTAATGAGAGATAGGGGTATTCATGTAAAAGAAACCTATCAGTTAAATGTCGGTGGTAATACAGATTTTGAGAATATGAAACAAGAAGGGAGATTAACAACCAAGAGAATCTCAAAAACTCAGGCAGTTACATCAGTTCTACCCTATGATGTTCCTACTCGAATAGGTCCTTCAGATTATGTTCCTTTTCTCATGGATGAAAAAGTTTGTTATCTCCATGCCATAGGGCACAATTTTGGTGAACAACCAGTTCATGTTAACTTAAAACTATCTGTTCAAGATTCACCAAATTCAGCAGGTGTAATGATCGATGTAATTCGAGCGTTAGCAATTGCACAGGATAGAAAAATAAGTGGTCCATTACTTTCAATGTCCGCCTATGCATTTAAACACCCACCAGTGCAAGTACCCGATTTTGAGGGTAAAGAAAGGGTTGAAAGTTATATCAGAGGTGAAATTGAAAGATGAGTGATTATTCCATTAAAATCGCAGTTGCAGGTGTAGGAAATCTTACCTCAGCTTTAGTTCAAGCTATATATTATTATACTGAAGGACATTCAGAGGAACTTATCCATCCAAAGCTAGGAGGGTTTTCAATTTCAGATATTCAATTAGTTGCTGCTTTTGATATAGATCAAAGCAAAGTTGGTAAGGATTTATCTGATGCGATCTTTTCTGCACCAAATAATAAACAAAAAGTTATTAATATTCCAAAGTTAAATGTTATGGTTAACAAAGGACCAACCCTTGATGGAATTTCAGAATACACAGAGGAGGTAATTAAAGTAGCTTCTGAAGTTGATGCAAATATTGTAGAAATTCTCAAACAATCTAAAGCTGAATTTTTAGTTATAAATACACCTTCTGGTTCTAATCAAGCAGTTGAAACTTATGCTCAAGCAGCTTTAGATGCAGGAGTAGGTGTAATAAATTCAACTCCAACAAAATTAGTTAGAAATCCAGAATGGGTGAAAAAATTTGTAGCAGCAGGTTTACCATTGTTGGGAGATGATTTGCAAAGTCAAGCAGGTGGTACCATTTTTCATAAAGGTGTTCTCGAAGTTCTTCATGAACAAGGAATAAAAATTGAAGATACCTACCAACTCGATGTTTCTGGTGGATTAGAAGGATTAACAACTCTTGATTATTCAAGAAGACAAAATAAACGTAAGGTAAAAGAAGATACCATTAAAAGATCAATACCTTATGACATAAATGTAGCAGCAGGTACCACTGATTATTTAGATTTTCTTGGTAGTCGCAGAATTGGCCATTATTGGATAAAAGGTAGTGGGTTTTTAGGTCAAGAAGTGAAAATAGACATCACAATGATTACTGATGATGGATCTAATGGTGCTGCAAGTTTAGTTGATGCGATCAGAGCTGCTAAAATAGCACTTGCTAGAGGAAAATCAGGACCCATTATTAATGTATGTGCACATTTATTTAAAGGACCTCCATCATATATTTCACGTACTGATGCCATTAATAGATTTTCAGAATTCATAACTGGAGAAAGAGATTCATAAATATTGCATCTAAAAATTATTATTTTATTTTTTTCTAGCCTTGATTATTAAAAAATTAGGTTTTCTAGTTTCATTCAAATAAAAGAAACGAGGATGTTGTTTTACATAGTCTTCGGTTGCTTGAGGTTCACTCATTTCTTCAATTATAAATCCATTCTCTATTAAAGCATTAACATAATCACTAATTGTTCTATGAAATACAATAAATGGTTTTGATAAGATAAATATTTTTTGTGCAGTTCTGCTAAAATAGTCATCGATCACCCATAGTCGATCTTCATTTCTTTGGCTATCATTAGGAATTCTTATACTCATAGCAGGAGGATTTGCAAATACAGGATGTAATATAGAAATAACAAATAGTCCTTGAGGCTTCAAAACATTGGAGATATTCTTCATACATCCTTTGTAATCTTGTAGATCCATTAGAACCATATTCATTACAACTTTATCAAAAAAATCATGCTCATACAATGATCCAATTTCCAATATATCCCCTTTGATATAATTTATAGATTTGGAATTAATTGATTCTAGTCGTTTAGCTTCATCAAGAAGAATTGATTGCTCTATACCATAAACAGCCTGGACTTCTTTACTAATTAGACGGCATAAATTACCTTGTCCACAGCCAGCATCTAATACAACATCATCTAAGTGTAATTCTAAAAATCGCATTACATCAGGTAGTATCATATATTTATGACTAAGATCACCAGTATCCCCCATCACCTTAATCCAATCTTCAGCAAGATCATCCCATACTTCTTTTGTTGATATTGGATTCAACAAATTTAAATTAATTTTTTCTATTTGTTTCCCTAAATTCATTATTCTATGTCGACCTTGAAAAGTATTAGGAGGATATTTACTTGAAGTTATATCAACACCAATAGGAATCCAAATATTTATGTTTTCAGTTGGTTTTAAATCACCAAGCTGAAAAGGATGGGTTGCATTGTATTCTGCATAGTCCAAACATGGAAGAGATGTATTACAATTAGTGCAGATAATTCGGTAATAGTAATCATAAATAAAGAAGGTTTCATAAACTAATTCCTCTTTACTGCAAGAGATGCATGAGAATATTTTACAATTATAACACCAAGATATGCCATTAAAATGTACTTGGTTCTTACAAGTAAAACATTGATATTGCCAATGAAACTGACATCTTGGTGTATTATCATTAAAGTGATACATAGCAATATTTTCAGGATAATTACCAATCATTTGATTATATGATCTGCAATAGAAACAAATATCTTGCGATTGATATGATACATTAGATATCACATATATATCCTTAAAATTACAAAGAAAAATATTTTGTTGTTGGTTTAAAATGTATAAATCTAATTTGTGTTATAATATAAAAAATACGTTTTATTTTGAACCTTTATTCTTCATTCTTTGCTCATCAATTTCTTTCCAATGGAAACATGCAATCTTTCGATCATCACCAATAAACTCAATTGGTGGTCTAGTCTTGCAGATATCCGTGGCATATACACATCTTGGATGAAATCTACACCCGATAGGTGGATTGATTAACTGTGGAACGACCCCAGGTATAGTAGCTAATTTACCTTTCCCTTTTTTGAATGATGGGATTGATTCCAATAAGGCGATTGTGTAAGGATGTTTGGGATTTAAAAATAAATTTGCTGTTGGTCCAGATTCAACAACTCTACCACCATAAAAAATATGTACTCTATCCGTTGTTTCTCTTACCACACCAAGATCATGAGTAATTAGCATCAAGGATAGACCCATATCTTTTTGCATAGATCGAATTATATCAAGAACTTGTGCTTGTATAGTAACATCCAAGGCAGTTGTAGGTTCATCAGCTAATAATAACGTCGGTTCTAATGATAATGCCCTTGCAATAAGAATACGTTGACGCATTCCACCTGAGTATTGATGAGGATAATCATCGATCCTAGTTTCTGCTTCAGGAATTCCCACTCGATTCATCATGTCAATTGCAATTTGTCTCGCTTCTTCGACATCAACCTGCCTATGTAATGAAATTACATCAGTCATTTGACGGGCAATAGTAAATACAGGATTCAAAGCACTTAGTGGATCTTGAAATAGGAGAGCAATTTCCTTTCCTCTAACAGTCCTCATTTGCTTGCTTGTTAATTTTAATAAATCCACACCCATATAATTGATCTCACCTTCAACAGATTCTCCATTTTTTGGTAATATTCGAAGAATAGATTGTGCAGTAACCGTTTTTCCACAACCAGATTCGCCGACAATAGCTACTGCTTCATTCTTACGAACGTCGAATGTAACTCCATCTAATGCTTTTACGATACCTGATTCAGTTCTGAAATATGTATATAAATTAACTACTTCTAATAATTTATTTGATTCGTCTTCTACATCACTCATACTATTCATCTTCTCCATTATTATTAATTTCAGATTCTAGATCAGGTACCCAAGGTAATTTCTTGACACCATGTGCTTCTCTTTCCAATTCTAGATTCTGTCTTTCCTTATATGCATCCCATTCAAACCGAATCTGCTTTCTGATGGCAATTATACCATTAGCTAAACCCAATAATATGGAAGGTATAAATTGTATGAATACAAAATACATTGCAATAAAAGTAGGATGATAATTATATTCCTTATTAATAATTACAAATTTATTTCTTTCTCGTTCATTCATAACATTATTCCATAAATTAGACCAATCATAATTCAAGCTAGGATCACCAACACGCGCTATAATTGTACCAATCCAAATTGCAATTAAGAAATTAATAATAGTTCTCGTAACAATAGATGTTTTTCGATCTAACTTCTTCTCATATAAAATAGTAATTGTGATTGTGGCAAACATAGGAACCCATATTAAACCAATATAAAATAAATTCCATTTACTTCCTTCACCTGCAAATTTTCCAAAAATATTTGTTTCATATCCAAAAACCAAATCACTAAAGAAAGCATAGCTCTTTACTCCTTCAGGATCACTAAAAATAGCAGAGTTTCTAGCCCAACCTCCTTCTTTTAAATAAAATAATCCAAGACCCATAAAGAACACAGCAAATGGTGCAAAAATCCATGCTAACATTCCTTCTGCCCAAGGTCCAGGATTAGATTTTGAATTCAATCCATATGTTAAAAATAAACGTGAATAATAACTTGGTCCACCAAATATTTTATCAAAAAAAGTACCGTCTTTGTCTCTAACAATATTAAAACCAATAATCGCAAATAAAGTATTCACGTATATGGAGATAAACCAAATTGCAGATGGACTACTAATTCGGTATATTATTATATCCTTCCACTCTTTTTTAGACAATTTTAATACATTCGAAAATTTAATTCGAACTGCATTAACAATCATCAATGGAAATTGAATCAATATGTAAACTAATAAATCTTGTATTCTAGCCATTTTTATCGTTCCTCAAAAAATAATACTGGTTCATCTTCAGGAAATAAACAAGCACTCCACGTATTTCCCCTCTTTAATTCAAGAATAGGATCTTCTTCTTTACAACGATCTTGTACTTTATAACACCTAGATGAAAATCGACACCCAGGTGGTAAATTAACAGGAGAAGGTACATCTCCTTCCAGTATGACTTTTCTCTTTTTTACAGTTGGATCTGCAAATGGAATAGCAGAGATAAGAGATACTGTATAAGGGTGAGAAGGACGATCGAAAACTTCTTCTGTAGGTCCAATTTCTACAATTCGACCCAAATACATTACCGCGACTCGATTTGATACATGCTTTACAACAGATAAATCATGTGCTATAAATATAATAGCTACATTGAACTCAGATTGTAGATCTTGCATTAAATTTAATATTGATGCTTGTACAGATACGTCGAGCGCACTTACTGGTTCATCAGCAAGAATAACTTCTGGATTCATGATTAATGCACGAGCTAATCCTACCCTTTGACGCTGTCCACCTGAGAATTCATGGGGATATCTATAACCATGATAGCTCTCTAAACCAACTTGTTGCAAAATTTTATACACAGCACCTAATCTATCCTCCTTAGTCATTTCTGGATGATGGATTAACAGTGGTTCTTCTAAAGTATCTTTTATTAACCTTCGTGGATTTAAGCTGGTATAAGGATCTTGAAAAACCATTTGTATATTTCTTCGAATTTGTAAACGTTCAACTTTATCAATGGGTTGATGAATATTTGCATCTCGATACCATACTTGTCCTAAACTAGGTTTTTCGAGACCAACAATTGTTTTTGATAAAGTTGATTTACCACAACCAGATTCTCCGACTAATCCTAACACTTCACCAGAGAATAATTGGAGATCTATTCCATCAACTGCCTTGATGTAACCCAATGTTTTTGTAAATAAGAGAGACTTTGATTGTATTGAGAAATATTTTCTTAGATTTCTAACCTCGATAACGACTTCAGCATTGGCTGAGGTTGGGCTACCAGGAAAAACTTCCTCAATTTCAGATACTGACTCTTCTATTACATGGTTGTTGCTTGAGCTATCAGTGTCTTCCATAATCCCCACACAAATTATACTTTATTAAGTAAATCGATACATAAGCAGAAATTACGAACAATATCTTTATACAATATTACGTATTAACGCATGAGAAAGCAATATTAGACATTGAGAAAGCTACAATCAAAATATTATAATTATTTATTCAATTAATTAGAGAGAATGAGGCTAATACAAATTACCTACTAATTTAAAACATCATCTAACAACCGCTAAATTGAATGTTGATAACATACTTATTTATAGGTTAAATTAGTGATGAAAAATTATATTGTAATAAGAATACTGAGAAGTAACAGACAAAATCCTGTAGCACTCCTTTTTAAACCAAGTATTAATGAATCTGTTGTTGATTTTGGATAGATATCATAACCCATAAACATTGATCTTATTTTTGCCCAGACTGGAGAGGGACCAAAATATGATGAAACCCCAGCAGAAAAAAAAACTAGACTTGACATCAAAAATAATAAATCTGAAAAGAAAATATATACATCATATGTAAATTTTCCCACAAATATTATTATAAACAATGAATAAAAAACAAGTAGAATAATAAACAGTATAAAACCAAGTATAATTCCCTCTTTTATCACTTTTTTATAGGAAGGACGCTTTTGAAGAAATGATTCATCTAAATTATTTATTTGTGGACCTTCTTGAAATAACTCTACCTTTTTTGAATTTTTTTTATTCATTATTTTTCTTCCAAAACATTTATTCTTTTAATCTTGGATCTAATGCGTCTCTTAATGCGTCTCCAAATAAATTAATAGCTAAAATTAGGAAAAAGATAGTGAAACCTGGAATTAATACTTGTTCCGGATTGTAAGCTAATCTTGCCAATCCATCTTGAACCTGCACACCCCAAGAAACAGTATTTATTGGATCAGAAAATCCAAGAAACGCAAGACCTGCTTCTGCGATTATACCTCCACCTAATGATAGTGCAGCGAAAGTAATTATTGTTGATAATACATTGGGAAATATGTGAAGAAAAATAATTCTTTTATCACTTGCTCCAATGATTTTTACAGCATGAACAAATTCTAATGAACCAACTTGTTTGACTTGAGCGACCACCAATCGAGTAAGACCCGGCCATCCAAAGAACCCGATTAAGATAGCAACTAACATGATATATGGTGTTGTGGCAAATGGGTTATTTCCAGCATCAGGACTCCTAGCAATTTGAAGCATCATAATTAAGAATATTAAGACTGGAAATGCTAAGAATAGGTCGGATAATCTCATTATTATTTCTTCGACTCGTCCACGATAATATCCAGCGATTAATGCAAGTGATATACCAATAAAATATGCAAGCCCGGTAGCAACTAATGCAACTAGAATTGATGTTTCAGAACCGGCAAGTAAACGAGAAAACGAATCAAGTCCATTTGAATCAGTACCAGCAGGATATCTTAGATTTGGGAAGGCATTTGCTCCACCACCTAAGCCTCTTTCCAAACCAGGTCTATTGTCTGCAATACGTGATGCGATTAAAATAGGATAAAAAATAGCAAGTAACACATTGAAGTATATATAATTCAGTGATAACATTCCTACTTTATTTCTTTTTAATCTCTGTCTTACAAAATACCATTGGCTTTTACTGACACTAAATATTTTTTGTTCCTTTTCCGTATCTTTGGTTGCTGTTGCCATTTTATTTCCTCTTAATAATTGAAGAACTTCTTCTATATGTTGCTACAAATAACCAATATAAAATTATTAGGTATATTACATTTAATTATATTCTTAATATATTAGAAAATCAACTTTCAGTTTTTATTATATTTTATTTTTAATCATAAGTATATTGTTTTTATTAAGAAGACTGTCAAATACTGCTTGATAAGAATTTAAAGGAAAATTTTTAATTTCTAAAGTGTAATTCTAGGATCAACAAATATGTACGCTATATCTGTGACCATATTAAAGAATAAGATTAATAGAGTAAACACACCAGCACTTGCCATTAAGACATTCATATCCAAAGTAGGAATAGCAGCGAGGAAGAATAGACCCAAACCAGGCCATGTAAACACGGTTTCGGTAATAGGCGCACCTGCAAGTATCCCAGGAATTGATAGTCCAACAATTGTCACGATTGGCAATAGTACATTTCTAAGGGCATGTTTCATTATTACATCCCTTTCTGACAATCCATTTGCCCTTGCTGCAAGTATATAATCTTGTCTTAAGATGTCAAGCATAGATGAACGTGTGATTCTTGAAATACCAGCTAAACTAACAATAGTTAATGTAAATAAAGGCAATGCTAAGTGTTTTAATGAATCCAAACTATGGTAGTATAAGATTTTAAAATAGGTCAATAGAAATGCGGTACTGAGGTTACCACTATTTTGATTCCAATAATCCCCAGGATTAGTTCTACACAAATCACCACATGGTCCCTTTGCTATGTTTTGAGGTAATGCATGTGCACCAGATGTTGGAAACCAATCTAAATTAGTACCTCCAAAAATAAGTATTAAGAAGACACCAATAACGAAAATTGGCATGGATGTACCAAACAATGCAAAAGCAGAAAATAAACTGTCAACAACTGATTGATGATAGTAAGCAGTTATAATACCTATAATCAAACTTAATACAATTGATATAATACACGCCAATG
>Ga0224506_10000351_pt1 | contig 41817 bp, 24 predicted proteins | sample SF_Jan12_sed_USG_2_FD_169108 | JGI IMG/M metagenome (GOLD analysis project Ga0224506, IMG submission 169108) | Sediment microbial communities from San Francisco Bay, California, United States - SF_Jan12_sed_USGS_8_1 | ecosystem: Environmental > Aquatic > Marine > Sediment | place: USA... | reverse complement strand
CACCCAATCCAGGCGATAAGGTGAGTGTGAATTCGGGTAATAATCAGCGTGGATCTATTAATCAGCCATTACCGCACCCCTTTGTGGCAGTGGTAACGGACTCCGGTGCTAACGTTATTCAAAATGTACAGGTTGAATTTGCGGTAACGCGGGGTGGTGGTCAATTTCAGAATGGCAGTACCACTTATACCACTCAAACTGATAGTGATGGCCGGGCAAGTGCTCAGCTAACTTTAGGAACAGAAGTTGGCATGGATAACCATAGGGTGACGGCAACCCTGGTAGGGACAAGCTTGAATGCAGGTTTTACAGCCTCAGCATTTGTGCCAGCTGACCCAGGTAATACGCGTATCAGTGGTGTTGTGCTGGATAATCAGGATACTCCTTTGCCGGGGGTTACCATTCGTGTTGATGGCACAACACGCCAGTCAGTTACTGATACTCAGGGTCGATTTACTATTACGGAAGTTCCAGTGGGCCCCGTACATCTTTTAGCCGATGGCAGTACCACCAGCGTTCCCGGTGAGTGGCCAACATTGTCATATAACATTGTGACGATTGCAGGTGTTGACAATCCTTTGTCAGCACCCATCTACCTGGTTCGGTTGAATACAACCAACGCTACACTGGCAGGTCGTGAAGATGTTGAAATAACTATACCTGAAGTTCCAGGCTTTAAACTGGAAGTACGGGCAGGTTCAGTCACTTTTCCTGATGGCTCACGAGAAGGCTTAGTCTCCGCTACACCTGTGAATGCATCCAAGGTTCCAATGGCACCTCCCAATGGTATGCAACCACAGTTTATTGTCACTATCCAGCCAGCAGGTACACGATTTGATCCGCCTGCAAAAATAACTATGCCAAATGTAGATGGGCATCTTCCCGGTGCACAAGTTGAGATGTATTCGTACGATCATGATCTGGAAGAATTTGTCTCGATTGGTCTTGGAACTGTCTCGCTGGATGGAAGTGTAATCAAGTCAAATACAGGAGTTGGAATCATTAAGGCTGGTTGGTTTTGTTCTAGTGTACCAATACCTTCTAGTTGTGTAGGTAGTTGTCCAATCTGCCAGGGAATTGTTGCTGCTTGCACAGAGTGTCAGAATGTAAGCGATGATCCACGTCTGATAGATACTCCTGGTGATTGCAAAGTCCCATATTGCTCAAATGGTCAGGCAGATACCGCACCAAATCTTTTTGATGAACCAGCGAATCCCTGTGAAACCTGTTCGGCTGACGGTGAAAAAATTCATGTGGTAGAACCTATTCCTGTGTTAAGGGTTCCTGAACCATCAGCATATCCTCCACATGATGTTATAGACTTTGTAGGAACTTTGCGTCCAGATCATCGTGATGATGTATGGGGTGAGCAATACACTGATATAGAATTCACTTTCAGGTGTCGTCCTTATTGCGAGTCAGGTTCCCAAAGGTTTGTTATTACAGGTGATATAACACCTGGACCAGGATGGAGAGTGAATGTCTATTCACAAATGCAGGCACGGCAAGATATATTTGGGCAGGATGTAGTGAATTGTTCGATTGAGCCTGTACCACTAGAAATAATTGGTTCAACTATACTTCATGAATTAAAACACAGTAACGCATATATTGATTTAATGAATCGTTATAAAACCAGGTTTGCAACCGGTGTACGATACAACTCACAAGCTGAATGTGATGCTGCATTTAATCCAATATATTCTGAATATGATAATGATTTGAGACTGTTGAATGAGCGAGAAGAAGCACATAGTAATTATTGTGGAGATCCTCAATATGGGCTGTATTGTGATCAGACTAATACGACAGTTACGTATCTGAGAGGTAGATATTGTCAGTAATTATTTGACCAAATAATAAATATTCAGATTATATCTCGATATTGTCTAAGTGAATTTATTAAGTGTTGTTGAATAATATAAACTATAACATTTTGCAAATTTTATAAAAATATAAAGATAACACAGGGACCTGGAAGATTATGTTTTCGTCTAATCTGGTAAAAAAATCGTTTCATGTAGTTTTAACAACTCTTTTAATGACTTCGATGCCAGTTGAGGCAGTGTTAGATGAAAACTGTGTCGTCAACATTCTAAATCGTACCGTTCAGGCGGCAGCCGATGGCAGTTGGCAAATGCCAAACGTTCCTGCTAATCAGGGGCAGATCCGTGCCCGTGCAACATGCCTTACACCCGATGGATTAACAAGTTCCGGACAGAGTGAATATTTTATTGTTCCTAACGGTGGCTTTACCCAACTACAGATCGGTGAGATTTTTTTTGAAAATCCTGAGCCGATACCTGTATCGCTAACTGTCTTTCCTACAGGGGTATCTTCAATAGGATCAATTGGTAATACTGTCCAGTTAAATATTACTGCAACTTACCAGGACTCAAGTACCCGAGATGTTTCTTCGGCCACTTCAGGCGTAAATTATTTTTCTACCAACCCAGCTATCGCAACTGTTAGCTCAGATGGATTAGTAACAGCTGTAAGTAATGGATTTGCACTCATCAGTATTCGTAAAGATGGTGTATTGGTAACTCATGGCGTCCAGGTTAATACGAGTGGTGACCTTGATGGTGATGGTTTACCAGATGATTTTGAAACTACCAATGGCCTGAATCCAGGCGACCCAGTTGATGCTCATGAGGATCAGGATGGTGATGGCTTAACAGCGCTTGAAGAGTACCAAATTGGAACTGATATTAACGTTGCAGATACTGATGGTGATGGTATTAGTGATGGTGAAGAGGTTATAGCCGGGCTTGATGGCTATGTAACAAATCCATTATTAATGGATAGCGATGGTGATGGAGTAAATGACCTTCTGGAAATCCAGGTAGGGTCAAGTCCAGTCGATGTTAATGACGTAAATCTTTCTGATGCGTTAGTCTCAATTAATGTTACACCGAATAATTTTATTCTGGCATATAACACTATTTATACAGAAAATAGTGCACAGTTAACCGTTACTGGTCAATTGCTTGATGGTAACCAGATAGATTTAACAAATACAAGTACAGGAACAAATTATATTTCGAGTGACTTGTCGATAGTGAATTTTGGCGTTGTAAGTGGAGAAGTGTTTGCCGCTAATAGTGGGCTGGCGCAAGTTACTGTTACTAATAGTGGACATACGGATACTACTAATATAAATGTAAGATCATTTTCACCAACGGTACTATCTCATATTGATTTGCCAACTTTTGGTAACAATGTAGATGTGAATGGTGATTATGCATATATTGCTGGTGGTCCAGGTGGAATGTATGTTGTTAATGTTTCAGATAAAACCGCACCTGTTATTGAGTCAACATTTTCATTGCTGGGGAATGCCAATGATATAAAAGTAAGGGATAATTACGCATTTATAGCAGCTGGTTTCAATGGCCTACACATTGTTGATATAAGTAATCCGGCTGTACCAAATTTATTATTTACAGTCGACACACCAGGGTATGCAATTGATTTGGTAGTGCGGGGTGATCACGTATATATTGCCGATGGTGGCAACGGCTTACAAATTATCGCACTGGGAAATATGTCTAACCCAAGAATTGTCGGGAGTGTCGACACAATTGGAACTGCAAATGGTGTTGATGTGGCAAATGGCGTCGCCGTTGTTTCGAATGGCAATGCACCTGCAAGTTTTATAGATGTCTCCGTACCAGGTAATCCGTCAGCAATTAGTACTATAGAGTTAAACGCTGAGTCATTTGATGTTCAACTGGTACCCCCGTATGCATACTTTGGTACCGCAGCAAGCCTGCGTGTTGTTGATTACTCAGATCCTGTTATCCCAGTATTTAGAGGTGGGTTTGGCGGGGCTAATGCCCGGCTCATGGATGTCCATGCGGCGTTTGGTAATCTAGTATTCACAGGGCTGGTTAGTGATAGTACGCCTTTGGGTATCATGAGTACAACAAATCCTGAAACTCCAAATTTGCAGGATATGTTGATGCATGGAGTTAGTGGAAGAACGGGAAATATTTCGGGGATATCTTCAGCAGCACCATACGTTTACATTACATCTTCTGATGGGGTTCAAGTAGATATTAAACCTGCAACAACTGGAACATCCCGCTTTTACATTAGTCAAATTATCGATTTTAGAGATGAAGGGACGATTGCACCGACATTAACAATAACATCTCCAGTAAGCGGTGATGATATTGTTGAAGGACAAGAAATAACAATTTCTGCAAATGCGGATGACGATGTGTTTGTCGTTTCTGTCGACTTTATTGTTAATGGAGAAATTATTGCGACTGATACATCGTACCCTTATCAGGTGAGTTATACATTACCAAGGGGTAGTACAGGTGAGATAAGTGTTACAGCAACGGCGGTTGACCTTGCCAGCAATATTGGTAATGCACAGAGTATCGTGTTACCAGTACAACAAGATTCAGACAGTGATGGACTGAGTGATAATCAGGAAATAACGATCTATGGTACAGACCCACTTAATCCTGATAGTGATAATGATGGATTGAATGACTTTGATGAAGTAAATAGAGGAACAAATCCGCTTAATAATGATTCTGATGGAGATGGTATCAGTGATTTAACTGAAATAAATCAGCAAACCGATCCATTGAACCCAGATATTAATCCACCCGTTGTTGTAAGTGTAAGCCCAGTTAATGGTACAGTGGATATTGCGGAAAATAGTTTAATTATAATCGACTTTAATGAACCATTATTATCTGAATCTGTTACACAGAATAGTATCCAGCTTTTAAATAATTCTGTTCCCGTGAACGGCACTATTCAATTGTTGAATAATAATACGCAGTTATTATTCAGGCCTGATGCAATTCTAGGTGACTACACTTCTTATGATCTCATTGTTCAGCAAGTCCGGGATGTTGCTGGAAATTCACTAGCTACACAATTTAGCAGCAGCTTTACAACAGGTAACACATCTGATTTTCAAAGGCCTCGTGTATTAAATTATAATCCAGCCTGGGGGGACAGAGACGTACCTGTCAATTCTATAATTACTGTTGTAATGGATGAGCCCCTTGATCCAGCCACAGTTATTCCTGGAAACTTCTATGTTTTAGACAGCATCACCTCAAGTCGAATACCTGGTACAATTTCATTGACAGAAAACAACCGAATATTGCATTTTGTACCGGATGAGGTATTTGCAGTAGGGAGAAGATATAATATATCACTTATGTCGGGTTTAACCGACTTATTTGGTAACAATTTTAATCAAACGAATGCCTATTTTATTACTTCATTTGATGAAGATATTGTTAGGCCTGAGGTTTTGTTTACAACTATTTCAGATGGTCAGACAAATGTACCAAGAAATGTCGTTCTAAATATTGGCTTTAATGAGTCTATCAGCAGCCACTCAATATCAGGTATTAACCTCCTTGATTCTAATGGTGAACCTGTCGCAATCGACCGTTCATTATCCTATTTTAACCGCGTTGTATCAGTATCACCAAGGTTACCACTGGACATAAATGCCAACTACAGCCTGAATATTAATGGGGCTCGAGATCTGAGTGGTAATTTGATGACAGAATCTGTGACTATAAATTTTTCCACAAGTAACATAATTGACATATCAAATGGTTCCATCAGCAGCTACAGCCCATTAGATGGAGATACATATGTTTCATCTAACACAAAAATCAGGTTGTATCTAAGTGAGCCTGTGGATCCTGTGTCAGTTGCTACTGCAACACTGAGGTTGTATGGGGGTGGGTTTAGTAGTGGTCAAATACTCAATTCGGAGGTTGGGCCAGATGGTAGAACTGTTATATTTACAACTGACTCTCCTTTGGCTTCCGGTCAATCTTATTCTGGTTCCATTTCGGGAATTTACGACCTGGCGGGAAATTGGTTTGGAAGGTTGAATTACAGCTTTAGTGTTGGTTATGACGGAAATGACCTTGTTTTACCTGTTGTGAGTAATATCAGCATACCTGATGGAACCATTGACTTGGCGGTAAATAGTCGTATTCGGGTCGAATTTGCTGAGCGGCTAAGTGCTACATGTGTTAGTGAAAATACGGTACAACTACTGTCGGGTACAGAGGTCATATCAGGTAATGTCACACTAGATAGAGATCAAAGGGTAGTTACTTTTAGTCCGTCTACTGATTTATCAGAAAATACAACTTACACATTAAATATAAGTGGGTTGTGTGATTATGCTGGTAACTTTGTTACAACGTACAGCAGTAGTTTTACTACAAATTCTGAAGCCAGTCGAGACATCACTAGACCAACAGTTAGTATAACACCATCATCTGGTTCTCAGAATATAGATGTAAATTCGAATATCGTATTTAATTTTAGTGAAGCAATTGATCCTACCTCACTAAGCAATATTACAATTTATTATGATATTGGAACAGCTGCCGCTGGGACGATCATTGTCCCTGGACAATATGTCATGAATGCTACGAATAATGTCGCAACATTTATTCCGAATGACCCACTGCCAGCAAATACTCAAATATTTATAACGGATAACAGTATTTATGATGATGTAAGAGATGTTTCGGGTAATCGCGCTAACTATTTTGATAGTTCATTTTTTACTGGAATTGCCTTAGATTCTACTGCACCTGTGGTTGAGTCTATAAGCCCAGCTAATGGGGCCCTTGATGTTGGAGTGTCTAGAAGAAGGCCTGTGGTGATCACTTTCTCAGAACCTCTGGACCCCTCCACTGTTAATGATAACAACTTTGCTCTGTTTGCTAATGGAATTCACTATCGACCAAGTGTTAGTCGTTCAAGTGATAGTCGGACTGTCTGGCTTACGCCGTCAAGCAATATTCCTGCTAATAGTGTAATATCGGTGATAGCTACAAATGATGTTCGTGACCTGGCTGGTAATAGTCTGGCTGATTTTATAAGTGTATATAGTACTTCAGTTACAGATACTGGCCGTCCATCAGTGCATAGTATCTATCCTGGAAATGGTAGTAGTGATGTAGATCGAAGCAGTACGATCGTATTTTATAGTCGTGAGCCTTTAGATGTAGCCAGTGTTACTAGTTCCATGCTTGTTTCTCAAAATGGGGTGCTTATAGACGGTACTGTTAATGGGACAAATAATGGTATGGTATTTGAATTTACCCCTCTACAACCATTTGCATCAGGAGCTGTGATTGAAGTTTTTTTGACTAGCAGTGCAACTGACCTTGCGGGTAATGGGCTAGTCAACTTCTCGTCTAACTTTACAATAGAAAGTTCCCCCGATGTGAATCTTACACTGCTAAGCCAGACACCCAATGGTACGCTTAGGTTAGCTAACCCGGTTATTGAATTGCGCTTCAATAAGCCATTGGATGCTGCAACGGTAACGCCGGATAATATCTATTTGATGCAAGGTGAGGAATCTTTGCCTGCTTCCGTTAGTTTGATAGGTGATCGTATTATCAGGCTGACACCTGATGCACCTCTGACTGCTGTAGATACTTTCCATTATGTTTACTATAACACCGAGTTGAGAGCTACTGATGGTAGTAATGTCGGTGGGACAATAGGGTCATATAACTTCATCACTGATTTAGAATTAGTGGAAGATAATGTTGTACCGACAGTGCTAGGGATGAGTCCGCCAGATGGTTATAGTAATGTACCCATAAATGCTCAGAAGATGGTTCGATTTAGTGAAGCGATGAGTCCATTGAGTTTGCAGGAGTACTACTCTAGTGATGAGAATAGTAGTCTTATTATTTCAAGCGGCAACCGTTTAGTGACCCGAATAATGCATTCGCCATTGGCATCGAATCAGAGTCACACAGACACTATTGGTAACGTATATGACTATTCTGGGAACCAGATTGTGGGTAGCAATAGTACCTATCAGACAGGAGAGCGGATGGCTGTTAACGAACTAACCACAACAGGTTACGAGCCAAACCTCTACCTCGATCATGACGTGCCAACGAGCAGTGTTTTTACTATTAGGTATAGTGAACCGGTTAACCCATTATTCCTTGATCTACATTATATATATGATGCTAGAACGAATGAAATAGTGACAGGCACCTACAGTTTATCTCCAGATGGATTAGACGTAACCTTTATCCCGGATGAGGCACTGGCCGTAGGACGTGAGTATAAACGTACAATTCAAGCGGTTGATCTTGCAGGCAATCGTTACGATAGTTTAGATAAGAGTTTTACCACTAGCCTGTTAACGGATATTACCCCACCAGCTGTAGTGATGGCGACCATCATGAATGGCCAGACAGATATACCCCTTAATGGTCGAATTAAAGTAGATTTTAGTGAACCGCTTAAGTCAGATAGCATTAATGAAATACGGCTTACTGGCAGTGAAGGTGATATATCTGCGCATGTTTTATTGTATAATAATCGTGACTCTATCCTGATAAGACCACAGCAATTTCTGCAGGCAAACAGCAGTTATACTTTAATCATTTCAGGTGTAGAAGATCTTAGTGGTAACGTTCAGGCAACTACTGAGGTGGTTGGTTTTACAACATCTGATCAGGCGGATATTGCCCGTGGTTCTGTTGTGAGTTCAAATATTTATGATGGAGCAACAAATATACCAACAAATGCAATTATTCAGGCCTATCTCAATAAGCCTCTGGATCCAACGTCAATAAACCGCTTAACGTTTGCATTACAGGATTCTGAGCTTCGCGATATCCCATATAATTTTACCCTGAGTGAAGATCGACAACTGATTACCATGACGCCGGTTAAGCCACTTCTTGCTGGCCATACTTATTCAGTATCTATAAGTGGTATTTATGATGATGGTAGATTCAGGAGATATTATCAATTTACAGATGTTGCGGGTAACCCATTTGATGGCATCAACTATTCCTTTACTGTTGGCCAGGATGGTGAAGACGTAATACCGCCTACCATCCTGCACACAAGCTTTATCAACGGTACAACTGATGTAAATATTGGCGGACAAATTCGCGTTAAGTTTGAAGAAAGAATAAGTGAAGTATGTATTAACAACAGCACTGTCCAGTTGCTTGCTGGTGGTGAAGCTGTGGTGGGTACTGTTAGACTGGAATCATTTAATCGTGTATTAGTCTTTAATCCTGCTGAGAGCCTGGCAACTGGTACCGTATACACATTAAATATTAGTGGTGTATGTGATTATGCCGGTAATTTATTATCTGGGTATAGCAGCAGTTTTACAACAGAGAGTGTCGCTACTGTTGACAATACGCCACCATCGGTAAATGTTAGCTTTAGCCCAGCTGGTAGCAGTACAAATGTTGATGTTAACTCCAGTGTCATATTTAGTTTTAGTGAACAAATTGATCCAACTACACTGTACGCACGGTTAGAGTATAGTGGTTTTGGTGGTGTAATTAGAACAATTCCGGCCAGGATAATTTTGAGTGCTAATAATACAGTGGCAACATTGATACCGATCGACCCATTACCTATAGGTAGGAATATTAGCCTATACGGTAGTTTTGGTGATTTAGTAGGAAATAGTGACTTAATTCCATATACAAGATTTACAACCGAACAAGTACTAGATACGGCATCACCGACTGTAGAAGTGGTGAGTCCCGTTGATGGGGCAATGGATGTTAGTACCAGGGTACAAGTCAGCTTAAGTTTTTCTGAGCACCTTGATTATAGTACATTAAATAGTGATAACTTTGCCCTATATGTTAATGGTGAGGTAATACATCCTAGTGTGAGTTATTCATCTGATGGCAATACAGTGCGGTTGACCTTGCTGGAAGAGCTACCACCTAATAGTGTAGTCTCTGTATTAGCAACAAATGGGGTTCGTGACCTGGCTGGCAATAACCTGTCAGATTTTATTAGCGTGTTTACTACAGCAGTTTCCGATAATTCACGACCTTCCATAATTTCATATCCTCAAATCGGAAGTCGCAATGTAAATCGTAATAGTTCTGTCGTGCTATATGCCAGTGAACCACTCGACATCGCCAGTATCAACGCCGGCCTGCGTGTGTCTCAAAATGGTTTATTAATCGATGGAACTGTTAACGTCACTGGAAATGGTCAGGCCATTGAGTTTACTCCACTACAACCGTTTGAACCGGGTGCAATGATAGATGTTTTCCTAAGTAGTCTAGCGACTGATCTGGCAGGCAATGCAGTAAATAATTACTCATCTTACTTTACTGTGGATAGTGGACCAGAAGTGAACCTGGCACTGATGAGCCAGACCCCAAGTGGCACAGTAAGTACGACTAACCCTTCTATCGAAATACGCTTCAATAAACCGCTGGATGCAGCAACAGTAACCGAGAGAAGTGTTTATCTGATGCAGGGTGAGACACTATTACCGGCGACAGTTAATATGGTGGGTGATAGAGTCGTACGCTTGATACCAAATTCACCACTCAGTGCAGTGAATACTTACCACTATGTTTATTATACGACAGATCTGAGGGCAGTTGATGGAAGCAGTATCGGAGATACTATTGGGTCTTATAACTTCCTTACTGATGTAGCACTTACAGAAGACAGTGTAGTGCCAACAGTTGTAAGTATGAGTCCACCAGACGGATTAAGTAATGTGCCCTTGAATGCGAAAAAGATGGTGCGCTTTAGTGAGCACATGAGTCCGGTTGGTTTGCAGGAGTACTATGCTGGTGAGGCAAGTAGTCTGACATTGTCAATGTATGGTGAAGAACAAGTTGTAACACGGATACTCCATTCACCACTGGCAGAGAATCAGAGTCATACTGATATAGTGGCTAATATATATGACATGGCCGGAAATATCGTCCCGAGTGCTAACAGTACTTATCAGACCGGAGTACAGGTCAATGATGGACTATCACTCATATCGTTTGATCCGGCAAATGGGGCAACTGATGTACCTACCAATAGTGTATTTGTCGTTCGTTATGATGAACCATTGAATCCAGTTCGGCTTGATAGTCATTATCTGGAAGATAGGACGACTTTTGAGCTTGTCCCAGGTAGCTATGGGCTGTCTTCAGATGGCCGAACAATGACATTTGTGCCAGATTCTGCACTAGAAGCTGGTCGCAATTATCGATTCAGATTACTAGCCTATGATCTGGCAAATATATACAGTAACTATTTCAATGAAGGCTTTACTACAAGTACAGAAATTGATGTTATACCACCTTCAGTTACAGCAGTATCCATATCTGATGGCCAAACCGATCTTCCTACAAATGCCCGGTTCAGAATATTTTTCAGTGAGACAGTCAAGTCAACTTCCCTTGATGGGGTAACATTGCTTGGTAGTGAAGGTAGCGTTCCCTATAATGCTACGTTTAATGTAGACCGGACTCAGATTATTCTTCGACCACAGAAGTTATTACAGGCAAATAGCAGTTACACATTAAATATCTCTGGAGTGGAAGATCTGAGTGGTAACAATCAGGCTAGTAGTGATATATATAGCTTTACTACAGCTTCAGGAGCAGACCTTTCACCTGGAGTTGTTGTTGCTACAAGTCCGGTTAATAATGCGACGAATGTACCGAGTAATGTACGTATTCAGTTACGTTTGAGCGAACTCGTAGACCCTCTAACGCTCAATGATCAGACAGTACGATTATTTAGTTCTGTATCGAATCAAGTTCCCCATACGAAAGTACTGGAAGAAGACGGCAGGACGATTACCATCACACCAACTTTCCCACCATTATCAGGGACACAACTATTTGTAAGAATAAACTCAATAAATGGAAGTTATCTTGAGGATTTTGCCGGTAATCCAATAAGCGAGAGATGGGTTAGTTTTAACATTAGCCGCGGTGAAGATCTGCTTCCTCCAGTGATAACGACTAGTACCATCAGTAATGGGCAGGTGGATGTTCCTACCAATGCAAGGATACGTTTCAGGTTTAATGAACCTGTAAGTCGTTTAACTTTAGCTGGTATTGGTCTATTTGATAGCTTGTCTAACCCAGTTGAGTTTACGCATAGACTAGAACTTGATCTCCTGACAGTTATATTTGATATGCCTCAAGCTTTACAAGCTAATAGTACATATACTTTGCAGATATCAGGTATAGAGGATCTGGCCACAAATACAATAACAAGCCAAAGCAGGACATTTGTCACTGGGCCAGGAGCAGTTACAACCAATGGAACAGTTATTTCGACAGCTCCACTTAACTCGGCTACGGGAGTACCGGTAAATACCACTATTCAGGTTCAGTTCAGTACTGCAGTGGATCCATTTAGGCTAAATCCTGATTGTGTCAGGGTGTATGATTTAGTAACAGGAAGCTTTATAAACGGGAACTGGAGCTTGAATCCTAATGGATTAGGTTTAACATATACACCAGATACAGATCTGGTTGCTTCACGGCGTTATGATGTTTATACAAGTATTTACACACCGTTATATGATATTGCGGGCAATCAAATAAACCGTCATGTATTAACTTTTACTACTCAATAAAATAAAATATAGAAATCAGCAGATTCAGGAATATTTAACATGCGAGCACCAGGGCAGATCTTAGTAAGAAATATTTTAATTCTTATAGTGGCATTAACCTTAATCGTATTTATAGTCGTAAAATGGGATACTCAACAACAACTAAAGCATGGTATGTCGAATATCAAATACCCAGTCGCACCACCGGCAATACCTGAACATCAGCCGTTAACCAGTGTCGAAAAAGTTCAGCACGAACAAAAGAAGTTAAAGCTGGAAGAGAGCATGAAAGATCTTATGCATGATTACCATAATAATCTGTCCGATCATGATAAGAGAGCCAGCATAGAAACCAAAATGAAAGCAAAGAATGAAGAATATAAAAAAGTTATGCTTAAACTTGCCAAAGATGCTTTGGTGGAGGAAAATAAGAAAAGAAAAAATAATAAATAGATTAAATATATCTAGCAATCTGAATACACTTTCATATTTTGTCGATTAATAGATTTTAATGAAAAGCCTGGTTTTGTTTCAGAGGGGTATAAAATAGGGTTTTTAAGCCCCAATTATTGAAGAATAGCTTTTGATTTCGGTAGGTTGGATAAAGTGTTAAACGTACACTATTTTGCGACATTTCGTAGAAAGCCCTTTTTTTATTATGTGAAAGGGCTTTTTTATTGCCTGTGCGTTTGAATACGCCTGTTTCAGGTGTTATGGTAATTAACAGACGCTAAATATTTTTATAAATGGTATTTCACACGCACAGCCTGGGATGGTTGGGCGAATTCTGCAGAAAAGTGAGTGTGGTTTTTTTAGTACTGCTTCTCACACCTGTTTATTTGTCTGCCGACACAGAAATACCGGTGCTGACATCAGATACTCAACTTGCAAGTGCAGGTTATTATCAATTGTCATGGCAACCGGGGACAGTCGGGGCCTCAAACAAAAACTCTAGTTACGAACTCCAGCAGTCAGTTGATAAATCATTCAAGATTATAAAATCTTTATATATTGGGCCAGATCACGCCAGTGTGATCAGTGGGATGTCCAATGGACAGTATTTCTATCGAGTAAGAAAAGTATATGTTGATAGATCCAGCAGTGCATGGAGTAATGCTGTCATGGTCAGTGTACAGCATCATTCATTGTATAAGGCCTGGGCATTTTTTTTTGCTGGTGCTGTTGTTTTTTTGTTTACACTGTTTTTTATAGTGTTCGCATCTAAACGAGAAAATCGGGATTAGCAGATGGATTTGCTAACAGTCAATTTTTCTCGGCTTCAAAATGATATTGAAACACTGGCGAGTATTGGTCGAAGTGATGAAGATAATGGTATCTATCGCATGGCCTTTACAGAAAATGATTTACAGGCTCGTGACTGGTTAAAGTCACGTATTGAACAGGCAGGGCTTGATTATTATCAGGATGATGCGGCAAATATACACGCGCGCCTTAATTTTGATGGTGAACGTAACAGCATTATGACTGGCTCTCATATGGATTCTGTACCCGGTGCGGGTCATCTTGATGGTGCTCTTGGCGTAATAGCTGGACTTGAGTGTTTACGCTGCCTAAAAGAACAGGGAGTGTCTTCAGACTTTGCGTTTGAAAGTATCGCATTCACGGATGAAGAAGGTCGTTTTGGCGGTATGCTAGGTTCCCAATCCTTGAGTGGCCGTATGACTCCCGAACTTATTCACCAGGCAAGAGATCTGGATGGTGTTGCATTAAGCGATGTGCTGGAGGAGCTGGGAATGACAGCTATGAATATCCTTCGTGCACGCCGCCAGCCGGAGAATATCCATGCCTTTGTCGAGTTACATATTGAACAGGGACCTGTTTTAGAGCAACAGAATATGTGTATCGGCGCGGTTGATGCCATCTCAGGTTTGTTACGTTGGAACATTCGTTTGCTTGGTGAAGCCAATCATGCCGGTACAACACCTATGCACATGCGTAAAGATCCCTTACAGGGTTTTGCAGAAGTGTCATCTGCTGTACCGCGTATCCTTGAGGAAAATGGTAGTCCTAGAAGTACTGCAACCATTGGCTATGTCAACTGTTTTCCTGGTGCAGCTAATGTTGTTCCAGGTCGTGTAGAGTTTTCACTGGATATGCGAGATACCGATATGCAGATATTAGATGAATTATCACAGGCCTTTCGCAAGGCGATATCGGCAATCGCAAGACGTCATGACCTGATGTTTGAGTATGAAGAAGTGAGCAGACTGGAAGCTGCTATCTGTGATCAGGGTATTGTCGATACGATTACCAGTATTAGTCATGACTTCGGTTATCACTCCATGCAGATGCACAGTGGGGCGGCCCATGACAGTATGATGATGGCAGGTATAACACGTACCGCGATGATCTTCGTGCCCAGTATGGGGGGCCGCAGCCATTCACCCGCTGAATGGACACCCTGGGAAGAGATCGAAAAGGGTGCGAATGTTTTATTGAATACCTTATTTAGACTTGCAGGTAAGGTAGTATGAGTGATCAAGATCTTAGAAAAACGAATTTGAAGGGGCTTGATCCAGAATATCTAAATGTTGACCCACTTGAAGAAACCTATCGGGATTCGATTGTTGAGATTCCTGAAGTCCAAAAATCTATAGAGCAACATCATACTGCGCTGCTGGTTATCGATATTCAGTATCTTGATGCGGCACCTGGCTATGGTGTTTTTGCTGACGTGGAAAAATCAGGTATACCGGTTGAAGCTCAGGAATATTATTTTAAGCGCCTTGACCATATTGTCCTGCCCAATGTTGCCAGACTTCAACAGGCCTTTCGAGACTGTAAACTGGAAGTGATTCATACCCGCATTATGTCCATGACCCAGGATGGCAGGGAAAGAAGCCCCGGTCATAAACGTCTTGGCTTGCATGCCCCTCCCGGTTCAAAAGAGTCAGAGTTTCTTGAAGCTGTTAAACCTGTGCGCGATGAAATTGTGATTAATAAAACCGCCAGTGGTGTATTCAATGCTACAAACCTGGAGTACCTGTTACGTAACATGGGGATTACCGGACTATTTGTAGTTGGCGTCTATACCAACGAGTGTGTTTCAACGACGGTGCGCGATGCCTGTGACCTTGGGTTTTATACCACGCTTATTAATGACGCCTGTGCCACGGTAACACCCGAATTGCATAATGCGACGATTCGCACCTTGCAGGATCGCTATGCGCGTGTTTTGCATACAGATGAAGCAATTAAAGAGATCAGGGAGATGTGTTGTAGTGAATCCGGTTAATAGCGCCATACTAGACCCAACAACAGGCTGGTTAATCCTGGCGCTGTTCAGTGCAGTATGGGTTTTTCTTGGCTGGTTCTGGGGTAGAAAAACCAGGCAACTCGATGAGTTTATGTTGGCAGGGCGTAATGTGGGCATGGCTTTGGGAGTTGCCACGGCCATGGCCACCTGGGTTACCAGTAACACCACCATGGCAGCTCCGCAACTGGCATTACAACTGGGAATCTGGGGCATGATTGGGTATTCACTGGGTTCAGTTGGTCTGATGTTATTCGCCCCGATGGCAAGACGTATTCGTAAGCTCTTGCCCCATGGTTATACCAGTGGTGATTTTATTCGTCTGCGTTATGGCAATCTGTCCTGGCGTATATTTCTTGTCATCTCACTTTGTTATGCCTTTGGCTGGCTGATCAGTCTTGGCATGGCCGGTGGTGTTCTGATTCATGCCTTGACCGGTATTGAATATCAGTTGGGAATGACGGTGATCATCAGTATTTGCGTAATCTATACCTTGCTCGGTGGACTACGTGCCGTGATCGGTACTGATTTTATTCAGACGATTCTGATTCTGGTCGGTGTGGTGGTACTTGCCTGGCTAGCAATTGATAAAGTTGGTTTCGACAGAATTCATCAGTCAGTTTTAGAAGAGCGTCCCGAGCTGTTGAATCTATTGATGCCGGCAGCGATTATGTTTTTGTTTAATAATCTTCTGTTTGGTATTGGCGAAATATTTCATTCAAACGTCTGGTGGTCCCGGGCCTTTGCATTTCGCGAAGGGGTTGGGTTCCCTGCATATCTAATTGCCGGACTCATGTGGGTACCGATTCCCATCGTGGCCGGTTTTGTCGCACTGACTACGCCAGCACTGGGATTAAATGTGCCTGCTGCAGATATGGTGGGTCCGATGGTGGCGGCAAAACTACTCGGGGTGGGTGGAGCGATACTGGTGTTTGTTATTGTCTTTTCCGCCCTGGCATCAAGTCTGGATTCACTGTTGGCAGCAACCAGTGATTTTATTACTCAGGATATTTATCACGGACATATTAATCGTAATGCCAGTGATGCACACCTGCATAAGGTGGCGAAGATCGTAATCATCTCGCTTGGCTTGATGACTTGGCTTTTATGCTTACCTCGCATTAGCACCCTGGCCAGCCTGCTTTATTTTATGGGGCCATTCGTTGCAAGTGCTATATGGCCGATTGTTGCGGGTCTGTATTCAACAAAGGCCAATAGTACCGCTGCCTCACTTGCCATGCTCATGGGTACGGGGCTTGGTCTGTATAGTTATTTTGCCATTGGCTTTTATGTTGCCGCACTGGTTTCTGCAGTTGTTTCCATGCTGCTTGTTTTAATCGGTATGTGGTGGCGTCCCGAATCGTATGACTGGCGACAACTCAACTCAAGGAGTCATGTATGACGGCATCACTGAGTTTTCTAAGTATCCTGGTTGGAACTGCCGTTTTTATCATAGCAGTATCACCTGTGATACTCATTATTCTTTTAATCAAAGACTGGAAAGGTAATCAACTGTGGTAGACAAATCTATCGAGGTCGATGAAGTCGACCCTGAACTTCAGACGCAACCACTTGTACCTGAGGTACCCAATCCACATACCGATAGTGCAGAAGAACTGCTCGACTATATTAAGGAAAAACCAGGTTCGCTGCTGGAGCTGGCCAATCAGTCGATTGTTTCAGCCAGGCAATTTAATCGAGACATGTTGGTGCAATTGTGCCGTCTGGCAGCAAAGTATGAGAAGAACCCCATCCCTGTACAGCGTCCATTGACCGGCAAGATTCTAATCAGCGCCTTTTATGAGCCTAGCACCCGGACACGACTGTCATTTGAGAGTGCCTGGCATCGACTAGGTGGTGACATTATGTCAATAACAGATGCAGCAACCACAGGGATTGCCAAAGGGGAGTCTTATCAGGATGTGGCAGAGATGCTTAGTGGTTATGGGGATCTGGTTGTATTACGTGATACCAATGAACGGGCCATTTATGAAATGATGGAATCCCTGCGTATTCCCATCATTAATGCCGGTAACGGAGTGGATGAACATCCCACCCAGGCGCTGGCCGATATGTATGCCATTTTCAAGTGGCGCAAGAACCTTATCGAATATGATCTGAAATCAACCGAAAAGGTTCGCGTCGGTATTATTGGCGTGCCAGATCGCATGCGCACTGTCCGCAGCCTGTTGCTTTTTTTGTCACTCTTTCCTGAGTCATGGGAAGAGGTAGTCATCATTAGTAATGCGAAAAAGGTGTTTTCTGAAGGGCAGCGGGAGGAACTGGAAGAGCGTGGTTTAAAGATTCGTGTCAGTGCTGATATGGATAAAGAACTCCCTGAACTGGATATCATTTATATCAATGCCATTGCCTGGGTGGGTGACAGTTATGAAGAGCATGGGATGGAATATAAGCTTGATAAAAATTCCAAAATGAAAGAATCAGCGATTATTCTTCACCCGCTGGCACGAGGGGACGAGTTGTCCACTGATCTGGATAAGACAGAACATAACTGGTATTTCGACCAGGCCCGTGGCGCCGTGTTTATGCGTATGGCGCTACTCACCTGTTACGTCTGGTTATTTTAGCGATGTAGAGTAAGTGTTTATTGAAGGTTATTTATGTGTGGTATAGCGGGAATATTTCATAGTGATCCATCCCAACCGGTGGACCCTCAATTATTAGTCAACATGGCAGCAATACAGTACCATCGAGGCCCCGATGGTTTTGGCTATAAAAAGATTGATGATCGAGGCATAGGTTTCAGTCATGCCCGCCTGTCGATTATTGATCTCAACGAGCAACGCAGTCGTCAACCATTCATGTCAGCTGATGAGCAGTTGTTACTGGCCCATAATGGTGAGTTCTATGATTACAAACGTATTCGCGCAGAACTAACACTTGATGGTGCTCATTTTCGTACCAAGAGTGATTCTGAAATGGTTTTGCACCTTTATCCTCGGTATGGTTTTGAGGATATGTTGCCTTATTTAAGAGGGGAGTTTGCCTTCGCCCTGTATGATAAACGCAAAGATCGTTTAATGTTGGTGCGAGATCGGTTTGGAATTAAACCGCTTTACTGGACTGAGGCCAAGGGTAAGATTATTTTTGGATCAGAATTAAAAGTACTGTTTGCCCATCCCGATGTACCACGTAAATTCAATGCACAGGGGGTTTATCATCAGCTGATGCAAACCATGGTACCTGGCACTACTGCCTTCGATGGGATTCAACAGATCAGGCCAGGCCACTCACTGACCATTGAACGTTACCATGGCAAATTCAAAATCTCAGAACAGAAATACTGGGACATGGATTTCCCTCTCATGAGTGAACGCATCGAACGAGATGAACAGGAATATATCGAAGGGGTTCGCGAACAACTGCTCAATGCCACCCAGTTACGCCTGGAAGCAGATGTGCCGGTGGCCTGCTACCTGTCCGGCGGTATCGATTCCTGTTCTACGCTGGGTATGGCCTCAGCCAGTCAGCAATCACCAGTCAAGGCCTTTACCATCGGTTTTGATGACAGTAATTATGACGAGACCCCCATTGCCACCGAGATGGCCGAATCAGTCGGTGCCGATCAGGATGTGATGTTACTGAAGGCCAATCACCTGTATGACAACTTTGTGGAAACGCTCTGGCATACGGAGCGCACTATTTATAATACTCTGGGTGTGGCCAAGTTGCTCATGAGCCGTCATGTGAATAAGGCAGGCTACAAGGTGGTGGTCACCGGGGAGGGTTCTGATGAACTGTTCGGGGGTTATCCGGCATTTCGACGTGACATGTTTCTACATGGCATGGATACCCTGTCAAAGGCTGAACGTGCCGAGTGGGAAGCGACTCTGGCCGCGGGTAACAAACTCTTTAAGGGCGCCATGCTGGCGGAAAATGAAATTAATGATCACGCCTTAAACAAACTGGTCGGTTTTACCCCAAGTTGCCTGCAGCCCTGGCTGGCCGCCTCGAACCACAGTGGAGGCCTGATGCACGGAGATCTGCAATCGGAAGTGAATGGTTACTTACCGGGTGAGGCCATTGCCAATGCTCTGGATGGTGACATGCTGGAGGGGCGTCATCCTCTGGATAAGGCCCAGTATGTCTGGATCAAGACCATGCTCGAGGGCCAGATCCTCACCTGGGGGGGGGACCGGGTGGACATGGCCAATTCCATGGAAGCCCGCCCACCATTTCTGGATCACCATCTTGCTGAGTATGCCACCCAGTTGCCTCCTTCCATGCGTATCAAGGGTAGAACGGAGAAATATGTTCTGCGTGAAGCCATGAAAGGAGTGCTGCCTAAAGTGCTCTATGAGCGTGAAAAGTTTGCCTTCATGGCTCCCCCCGCCCATACCGATCCAGAAAAATGGTCAGCCATGAAAGTCCTGGCAGATGAATACCTGTCTGACAGCGCTATCGAGGATGCCGGTCTACTGGACAGGGCCGGAGTGAAGTCCTTGTTTGCAGTGCATGAGTCTAATGATACCCCGGCAGCTTCCCAGGTGCAGCTGGATGCGGTCATCAACCATATGATTGGCGTTCAGGTGTTGCACAAACACTTTGTGGAAATGGATGTCCCGAAACAGGCTTACGACAGGGCACAGCAGTATGGCTGGACGGTTTAGGTTTTATTAATTTCAGCTATAAAAAGAAAAACCCCGTCCATGTGGACGGGGTTTTTTGGTCTTACCTGAATACAAATCAGTGCTTAGTTGATGCTCTGGTAGTACTCGATGAGGATCTTGGCCACTTCAGGACGTGAGAATTCCTTAGGCGGGGCAATACCCTGACCCAGCATTTCACGAACCTTGGTTCCAGACAGCAGTACGAAGTCTTCTTTTTCGTGGTCTGGGGCTTCGTTCATCATCACAACCTTGTTCAGTTTCTTTGACCAGGCAGTGTGGTCGGCACGGAAGATTTCGATATCCAGGGCACCGGCAGGGACTTCATCGTCGAAAATGGTCTGGGCGTCGAAGGCACCGTAGTAGTCACCCACACCGGCGTGGTCACGACCGATGATGAAGTGAGTGGCACCCATGTTCTGACGGAAATAGGCATGCAGTACCGCTTCACGAGGACCGGCGTACAGCATGTCGAAGCCGTAACCGGTGACCATGGCGCTATTGGGTGGGAAGTACAGCTCAACCATCTTACGGATAGCGGCATCACGCACAGGGGCAGGGATATCACCCTTCTTCAGTTTACCCAGCAGCATGTGGATAACCAGGCCGTCACAACCGAGGCGGTCCATGGCCATATGGCACAGTTCTTCGTGGGCCAGGTGCATGGGGTTACGCGTCTGGAAGGCAACAATCTTTTTCCAGCCGTGTTCCTGGATTTCATTACGGATTTCAACCGCAGTACGGAAGGTGTCTGGGAACTCAGTCTGGAAGTAGCTGAAGTTAAGAACCTGGATAGGACCAGAAACAGCAACTTTGCCCTGACCGTTAAATGCGGCAACACCCACGTGCTCTGGGTCTTCAGTACGATAGACCTTCTGAGTCATTGTTTTCATCTGGGCATCAGAAACGGTTTCGATGGCTTCTACGTCCATCACGGCCAGAACAGGGTTGCCGTCAACGTTAGGGTCGCGCAGGGCGATACGTTTGGCCTCGCCAATGGCATCGGCAGATTCCAGCAGACACAGGACGGGAACAGGGAAGAAAGAACCGTCAGTCAGGGTCATTTTCTCGGCAGCACCCATGGCGTCAGCCACGTTCATGAAACCCTTCAGCGGGTTGAAGTAACCACCACCCATCATGACCGCATTACCAGCGGCCTGGGAGCTGATTACAACCGAAGGCAGACCTTCAGCTTCTTTGCTCAGTTTGTCGTGTTCAGCTACGTCGTAGACGAAACGCGGTTGTAATTCATCGGATCCGATTGGCTTGATCATGTTATCTCCTCACTCTGGTGGTGCCAATGAGGCACCGTATCGTAAAAATTCTGTTTAAACAGTCAGTTGGGTCACAGTCCACCGTCGGTGGGGCGCGCCTGTGCACAACTGTGTCCATGGACGACCTGAGCCGATCCATTTCGAGGCAAGGAATATACAACAGACTGCGATCAGCTGCATTATCGGGAAATTTATATGGCCATAGATAGCCGGTAATTTAGGAAATACTAATGTTTAAAAAATAACCAATTTTGAAAGTGGAGAGGCTTACTGGTTTTGCCAGGCACTTGAGATGGTATCGGCCAGTTTCATAGGGTCGAAAGGTTTGGCGATAACCTCAATGGCACCCAGTGACTTAAAGTGGGCAATTTCCTGTGGCTGAACTTTGGCTGTCATGAACATTACTGGTGTATTAGTCAGACTGGGCAGTTTACGCAGTTCTTCCAGTGTAGTGGGTCCGTCCATACCAGGCATCATCACATCGAGTAGTATCAGGTCCGGGTTGAAGTCTGGTCCCTGGTCGATGGCCTCCTGTCCGGAGCTGCAGATTTTTAGTTTAAAGCCACCTACATTTTCCAATGCTATTTGGGCGATGGCCTGGATATCCATTTCATCTTCTACATAAAGAATTTTATTCAGTGTAGTCATATTTTTCTCAAATAGTGCTTTAGGCAGCCTGAATCATTTCATATTTCATATGTTGTTATCAACTGATGAACTGATTTGTTATCTGTATGTAATAAGATAATAGATGAAAAGGCTTACATAAGGAGATGTGTAACCGAATTTAACAAATTGATTAGTCGATTGAAGTCACTGTCTTCTTATTACTAATCGACCTCACTGGTTTCTATAAGCTGTTTTATAGGTGATCCAGATTTGTTTCTGTGTCTTATGTCCCTTGCCAGAGCCAGGATCAGCTTTTTTTTACCTTTTGTGAGTAAACCAATATTCACTTCTACAGGGAACTGGCTGCCGTCTTTTCGTTGGTGGGTGCTTTCGACATGATAGTTATTTTGTGTTTGCAAAATGCTCGACAATTTTTCAAAACTAACGGGAGTTGGCCCAACATCAATATCTTCTATCTTGAGTGCCAGTAGTTCTGTACGGCTATATCCCAGGCTTTTGCAGGCCTGTTGATTGATATCGATAATTCGTCCTTTCATATCGTGTAATAGAAAAGCATCAACGGCATTTTCTACCAGAATGCGAAAATTATTTTCACTAGTGGATAAGGCAAGTTGAAGTTTTTCAAGTTCGGCTATTTTGTCCTGCAATTGACGAGTACGTCGATCAATTTTTATTTCCAGTTCTTCGTTGGCCTGGTTGAGTGCAATTCGGTAATTACGGTATTCAGTGATGTCTCTAGTAATGCCTTCAACACCAGCAAAATTACCATCGGTATCGTAAATAAAACAGGCATTGGTAGAAACCCAGAGGATCGTCCCATTTTTGTGACGTAATGCGGCTTCGTAAGCCTCAACAACCCCGTTATTATTTTTAAGACTATCCAGAAAAAACTGTCTTTCATAGGGATCGGCATAATAAGAGGACATTGTAGTGCCAAGAATTTCTTCTGGTTTGTAGCCAAACATTTTTTCAACCGAAGGCGATACCATGGTGATCTTGCCGGCTACATCTGTCCGATAGAAGGTATCCAGCATATTGTCGATTATTGCCTGCAATTCCTGCCTGGATGCATCGAGTTCCTGGTGGGTTTCCTTTAACTGACTGATATCTGCGACAGAGACAATGCGCATCGTGCTGCCAGACAACTCAAGTGTTTTTGCCTGGATCTGAACGGGAAAAGTTTTACCTTCTTTATCTTGAGCAAGAAGTTCATAAGGCCCATCATTTCCCTGTGACAAATTCATTTTTGCTTCTTCAAGGGATTCAGGAGCAACAAATTCCAGTACATGTCGACCAATGACTTCGTCCCGGGTAAAGCCAAACAACCTTTCAACCTGATTATTGACATCCGTCACGATTCCATTGTCGTGGAAAAAAAGGATTTCAAAAGAGGCTTCAAAGAAGTTGCTCAGGCGTTGCTCACTTTTTCTTATCGCAGTCTGGTATAACTTTCTGTCTGATATGTCGGTAATATTAGCGCGAATCAGCCGGCGCTTGGGAAAGGGCATACGGGAAAGTCTGACTTCACAGGTAAAAGGATTATCTTCACCATTCGTGAAGGTATATTCAAAAATTAAAGGTAAACCATGTAAGGCCCGTTCGAGATAATGGGATAGAGGTTTCTTGTTTTTTCGTAAGTTACTGGCCAATTGCTCGAGTTTCAAATCGAATAAGTCCTGCTTATCCATGAGGAAAAGTTCACAGGTACGTTCATTGGCTTCGATGATAGAGTTTTGCTCTGCATCGATAATTAGAATCGCATCTGGTGAATTCTCTACAAGTGAGCGATAACGTTTTTCACTGTCCAGCAGGGTTTGCTGGATTAGTTTGCGATCAGTAATATCGCGAATAATAACCAGACTGGCATTTTTTCCATGCCATGTCGTTACCGCAGCCGTTAATTCAACAGGGACTGCATTGCTCTGTTTGTTTCTGAAATGGGCTTCGTATTGTTTGGCGACATCTTCGCCTCGCAGGCGCCGTTGATGAATTTCCAGTACCTGTTGAGCCTCATCTGGGTGAACAATATCGATTAATTTGAGTTTGAGTAGCTCGGTGTTGTTATAGCCAAGGATTTCACAGGCCCGCTGGTTAGCATAAACCAGTTTTTCATTTTGAACGATAAAAATACCGTCATGAGCATTATCGGCCAGGGCATGAAAGTCGATAGCCTGAATATTTAATAACTCAAGTCGTGAGGCTAATAAACGATAGCCGAGCCAGAGACATAACAGAATTAGTAGCGTGATTAACAGTGTTTGGTTAACGGGTAATTCAAGGTTAAGGGTAGATTCAATAGCCTCAGTTTTTCCCGCATACAGGCAGATCGCCATCACGAACAGGGTTCGTATGTGGTGGTAAAAAGCACTAAGTTGTATTCGTATCAATTTCATTTATAAAAACTAGGTTCATATCAATGGCTGCTATTTGATGTTTGAAAATAACATGTCTTGAGTCGAACTCGAAGCCATAAAACAAGGAAAATTAGAGGAATATATAGAAATATTGTGTATTTGTTGAGCAATTGGGAAGAGAGGAGGCCTCCAATACGGGTCTTATCCAGGCTTGTGACTAGGTGATGGTATTTGATGTGGTTATATAGACAGGAATTTCGATTACCATAGTGGTTCCTTTGCCTAAGGCAGTTGTGTATCTAATACGTCCGTTGTGCTTATCGGTAATGGCCTTGACGATGGACAGTCCCAGGCCGGTTCCCCCTTTTTGGCGACTATCGGATGAGTCAGACTGGGTGAACTGATCGAACAGACTGGGTTGAAATTCTTCTGGAATACCATCACCGTGATCGGTAACACTGATACACACATTATTCTTATCATGTTCAACAGCCAGTTCAACCACATCATGTTCTGGTGAAAATTTGGCGGCGTTCGACATCAGGTTATTCATGACCTGCATAAGACGATCATGGTCACCCATAACCATAATTTCATCCTGCCGCTGGGTAATTTTAAATTTAACATTGAACTGATTAGCATAGGCTTCATTATTTTCAACCGCCTGTTCAATGAGCGACATAACCTCAAGTGGTTTAAACTGAAAATCCAGCTGACCAGATTCGATTTTCTGGATATCAAGAATGTCATTAATCAATAATAAAAGGCGGTCAGTGTTGTTGCTGGCGATTTCGATCATGCGCTGAATTTGCTCGGGTATGTCACCAGCCGCACCACCGGTGATCAGGCCCAGTGAACCGCGGATAGAGGTTAGAGGTGTTCGTATTTCATGACTCACGGTTGAGATAAATTCATTTTTCATACGGTCAACTTTTTTCCGTTCAGTGATATCACGTACCATGGCAATGAAGCGGGGTGACTGATCTTCATGGGAAATATACTGGAGAATAACCTCAACCGGGACCAGGCCACCATCTTTGCAACGGTAGTCAGTTTCAAAATTGAGTGAGAGTTGTTTTTGATTAACCAGCGGTTCAACAAAACTTCTGAAGTCCTCTTCTGTTTTTAATTTATAGTTAATCTCATAGGGGTGCATTTGTAGGAGTTCTTCAGTGGTATAACCCACCAGAAAACTGGCACCCTGGTTAACATAAAAATACTGTAAATTATCTGAATCAAACATAAAGACACAGTCCTGGGTCTGATCCAGGGTGGCCTTGAAACGTGACAACTCGTCCTTGATCTGTTTTTCTTCCGTGATGTCCTCTGATAGACCCAGCAAGTAACGAGGTCTACCCTGAGCATCGGTGATAACAGTTTTGCGGGTATGAAGAATACGTTCACCCTGGGGTGTCTGGATGGGTTCTTCCTGAATATCGACTGTTTGTCCCGCCTTTAACACTTCCCGGTCTTTGGCAGTGAAAAAGTCGGCCTGCTCCTTTGGAAAGAAGTCATAATCATTTTTACCGATTAATTTATCTCGCGATGTCCCTAGTAGTTCTTCGCCGGCACGATTAAAACGGGCAAAGCGCAGATCATCGGCATCTTTAAGAAACATCATCAGGGGCAGGTTGTCGAGTATGGTGGCAAGCTCACGTTCACTTTGTTTCAGGTTTAGTTCTGTATGCTTGCGCTCCGTTACATCCATGAACATGGCTGCCATGGTATTGGGTTCGGTCTGGAAGGCATATACGTCATAGGCTCCGACAATGTTTTGCTTGTCATCATAATAGGTATCATCATTATGCCAGGGGATGCCATCTTTGGCAGCACGGCGATAAGCCTCAGGAATTTCATCAGGCAGGAGGGGAAAGGCCTGTTGGATGGTTTTACCAATAAATTGTTGGCAATCAATACCGAGGATATCATTTGCTGCCTTGTTAAAATCAGAAAAGATCAGCTCATTATCGATAAGCCGGTAAATAAAAATACCCATGGGCGATGAGTCAACCACACTTCTGAATTTTTTCTCCGAGGCCAGCATGGCCTCTTCGGCTAGTTTACGCCCACTAATGTCCAGCCAGTAACCGGCCAGTTCCTGGGGTTCACCTTGTTCATCCCGTATTAACTGGAGCTCATCCTGCATCCAGTGATACTGGCCATTATGGTCCTTGAATCGGTATTGATGTGTATGATGGCCATGCTCAAATAACTGTCCAAGCTCATTTAGAGTGGCTTCTCTGTCATCGGGATGAATATTATCAATCCAGAAGTTTGGATTACTGGTAAATTCTTCCGGTTCGTAGCCCAGCTGTTGTTTGATATTGGGGCTGATAAAGGTTGCGCCGAAATCTCCATGGGCCCGGGCGGTATAGAATACGACCGGTGACTGACTGATGACCCTCTCCAGTTCTGAGCGGGCCTCTTGTAACTGGCGATCTTTTTCCATTGCCTCATCCCTGGCCTGAATGGAGGCAATCATATTGGCGCAGGTTGTGACAAAGGGCTCCAGTTGTTGCAGGACGTTTTGATCATAGCCTTCGCTACGGTTGGCGATACCCGCCATTCCCACCAGCCTGTCGCCACTGAATATGGGAATACCCAGGAAGGCATTTAAAGGGGGGTGACCCTCGGGAATGCCTGTGGCACGTTCATCATGGGCCGGGTCATTACTGATGACCGCCTCACCGGTGACCATCACCTGGCCGAACAGGCTATCAAGATTATAAAACTCCAGACCACTCTCAACATTATCTGCATAGAATCGTCGGGTTTCCTCATTCCAGGCAATATTGGTAATGGCATGGGTCTTTAGATAGGGTGTCCCATCATCCTGTTTCATAACTTCGCCAATAAACCCGTATTCACTGTCACCCACTTCCAGCAGGCCTGCGAGCATGATCTCAAAGGCATGTTGTGTGGTGGGTTCACCAATGAAGGCCGTCTGGGCACGGCTGATGGTATTTAATAGTCGGTAGTTTTGCTGGACTTCCTCGGTGCGGGCTTCGACCTCATCTTCGAGGTTTGCATTCAGGGTACGAAGTTCCTGGTGTGAGCTGAAGACATTGTCGGCCATCTCATACAGGGCACGAGAGAGAATACCGATTTCATCATTGCGTTTGATCGGCAGGTCAGGAATTTCACCCTGATTAAAACCCTGCAGGCTGGCCGCAATCTGTTTCAAAGGCCTGACTAACAGATTCCCAAAGGCAGCGGCAAGCAGAATACTCAAAATGACCAATGAGACAACAATGGCCGAACTCTGTTGCAGGACACGGCTTTCTTCTTCGATGAGTGCATCCAGGCTGCGAGTCAGGCCAATACCAATAAACTGATCCGGATTCAGTTTGATGAAGGGGATTTTGACAAATACCAGGATATTTCCGGTCTTGTCATTTGGAATAGCGTAAAAGTCTTTTTGTGTATTGCCGGGTGCATAGAGGCTGGCCAGTTGGGGAAAATCTTCCTGGATACGAAAATAGTGCCCCAGTTCGATGGCAAAACGCCGTTCCGGTTGAGGGTGACTGATATAGGCCCCCTGGCTGTTGGTGACATAGAGATTTTGCTGGTTGCTGGCATAAAGATTTTCCAGGTCGGACAATAGCACCGACATATTCAGATTGATGATGACGATGGCAAACAGTTTACCCTGATCATAGATGGGTTTAGCGCAGCGTAAAACTGGAGTATGGGGTTCTGTTATTTTACCAAACTCACGGTTCAGGTTGATGGGGGAGAAATATATTTCACCGGGTTTGAGTTTTGTGATGTCCTTGAAATAATCTGTCTGGCTTTTGTCCTGCAAGCTTTTTGGAGGCAGGGTGATAATGCCTGAATTTATTCTTTCGACTTTGACCCACTCATGACCATTTGCCTTTAACACCCGAACCTGTAAATAAGAGGGGTTGGTTGACAGCAGGGTGCGGGACAGACTGGTCAGCCGCTTGAGCCATTGCTGACTGCTGGACTGGCCGACCGGATCATAAGCCTTATTATTCTGAGCACGTATCAGGCCCGGTATGGGGGGAGATTCAGAAAGGAAACTCACATCACGCTGTAATTCATCTACATGATCAGTGATATGCAGGCCATCACGTTGCAGATTCTGAGACAGCTCTATCAGCGCATGATTTGTGAGAATGTCGACACTATTTTGATACAGGTAATAACTGATGGTACCCGCAGTCATACTGACCAGCAGCACCACGATCAGAATCAGTCTGGTGGAAATGGATAGCGTCATGCAGCGCCCGTGGGTCAATTATTATTTAGAGCATTCCTGCCCTGCTTACCTGTTACTGTAGCGCCTGCTAAAAAAGATGGCAATCAGGATAAGTGTAATGACAAGCAGGCCAATAAGCACGGGTTTCATAATGGAAGGCTTGGAAAACGGTTCCACGCCAAGATCAGTAAGCAGTTTCTTTACTGGCTCATAATCCAGTGCATCGGTCCAGCCCATGTATTTACCGGCTTTGGCTGCAGTATGATTTTTACCGATTTGTTTTAACACGCGTTTGACCTGGGCAACGAGACGTTCATCGGTCTTGGGCAGACTGGCAAAAGGCCATTCCGGGTAGAGGGGGGAGCTGCGGAAAAAGGGGAATTCTTGAGTCGATTGTGGGTTCAGGACACGGACCGTACGTAGGTCTACCTTGCCCTTATCCGCCAGCCGCTCCAGCATATCAGTACGTACCATCCCGGCATGGACCTTTTTAGATAGCACTGCCTCGACCACCCTGGGTTGTTTGCCTGGAAAGGTCACACTTGTAAAATCTCGGTCAGGGTCAATGCCATGTTCTTTTAATACCTTCAGACCAACTCGCCAGCCACCAAAACCAATAGGGTTGACCCCCATGAAGCTTTTGCCTTTGAGATCTTCCAGTTTGAGGATATTGGTATTGTCGACATGGGTGAAAATCACTGAACCAAACTGGGTCTGGGCCGTACCACGGCGATTATTTATCAATGTCAGGAGTGCCTTGGCACCCACCAGGACCTCCAGCTCGACATAAGTTGCCGGGTTGGTCAGTATCAATTCAAACTTGTTCAGTCGTGCATCGGCAATCTGCCGTTTAAGGCTGATATAGGGCAGCATCTTAAACTGATATTCAGGTAAGGCCTGATTCAGGTAATCAATCGTCGGCCCCCATTTTTTCATGGCCCTGTCCACACCAGAATGGGCGCGCACGGCCACTCTGACTTCCTCTGACCAGGCGGCCCCTGAATAGAAACAGCTACTGAACAGGATCAGAAGGAAAGGAAATGCCGAATTGAATGTTGTAATTATTTTCATTTAATTGAGGAGATAGTTATTACCAATATCGATACATATTTATAAGGATAACCATATCAGAGCAGGATTATTCAGAACAGAATGTTAAAGATTGTTAATTCTATCAGATACACAAAGTTAAAAGCTGGATTATTCAATCGAGCTTTCAGTGACATCTATTTTAACACAGGCTGGCAGGCAGATCTCAAAGCGAGTTCCTTCACCTTCTTTGGATTCAAAATAGATCTTACCTTGATGGCGTTCAACAATGGATTTGACAATATTCAGGCCAAGACCGGTACCCCCCACCTGTCGGCTGTTAGAGGCATCCCACTGGGTGAAGCGATCAAAGAGTTTGTTATAAAACGCCTTGGGGATGCCAATACCATGATCCTGCACATAGAGATAACACAGGTCATCATCCCGATAGATTCCAAGCTCAATGTCCTGCCCCGGTTTGGAAAACTTGGCGGCATTGGATAACAGGTTGGTAATGACCTGGGTCAGTCGATGAGGATCGCCCATGATGATAGCATTGGGATCGGTTTGTTCTATGTTGAAAGATACTTGATATTGTTCGGTCAGGGATTGATTGTCTGCGACAGTCTGTTGTAACAGTATGTCCAGTTGCACAGTCTGCATTTGAAAATCCACATCGGCCGATTCTATTTTCTGAATGGTCAGTAGATCTTCGATCAGGTGTAATAAGCGGTCAGTATTGTTATGAGCGATCCCAATGAGTTCATTAAACTTCTCCTCATCTGGTCTGATATAGCCATCATGTAAGAGTCCAATCGCGCCACGGATCGAGGTCAAGGGGGTGCGCAGTTCATGGCTGACAGTGGCGACAAATTCATTTTTTATTTGATCAATGCGCTTGTGTCCTGTTATGTCATGGCTGGCACCCAGCACACCAATATTATCGCCATGTGGGTTTGTAAGGGGTATCAGGCTGCAGTTTATCCAGCTGCTTTGACCGTTGACCCTGCTAATACACTGTTCACGATTCAATACGGGCTGGCCGCTTTCCACTACCTCCTGTTCATTGCACTGGCAGAGTTTTTGTCGACCATGGTCGGGTAATTCAGTATCACTCAGGCCAATAATTTCATCGGGTAAGAGTCCGAGTTGATCGGCAAACAGTTTGTTACAGCCAAGATATCGACCCAGATTATTTTTCCAGTAGACACTGACCGGGATGGTATCAATAATCCAGCTCAGCATCTGGCGCGATTCTTCCAGGTCGTACTGTGACTTGAGCATGGCCTTTTCACTATTGATACTCTTTTGCCGCAGGCTGATGTTCTGGCGAGTAGTCTGGTAACTGTTTCGCACGTTATTGATCATCACCAGCATAAATATGCCTGATACCAATAGCATGGCCAGATTAATACTGTCTGGCATTTGCCAGAGTTTATATATCAATGGCAATAGAACCGGTGGCATGAAAAACAGGAAGCTCTGCCACATGGCGGCCAGGCTCACGGCACCGGCCGCAATCACACCGGCGATGGCAAAGGCAATCAGGATCTGATGGGGAAGCGAGTCTATGGGATAAAGCCAGATACTGACACTTCCCCAGGAACAGCCTGCCAGAAAGGCTCCCAGAATAAACAGGCGTGACCAGAAGACAGGGTCTGGCTGTTCAGTACGATGATAAGCAAGATAAAGCAGACCACGAAGCAGGATGACCACACCAGAACCAGCCAGCCACAGCATCAGGTTATCGGCTGGTACTACCTCATGGATGACCTGGGCCAGGATTAGAAGGGCCAAACTGGTTCCAATCAGGGAAACCGGCAGGGCACGAAATACCAGTTTTAATTGTTCATCCAGGAGTACATCAGCTTGTCGGGTAATATTCATTCATCAACGGCAGGGTGGTGATTTTATAGAAACAGCTTATTAGTGTTTACTATATTAAATTTGACAGGATGCTGCTGTTAAAGATTGTTACAGTTAAAGGAAAGACCCGCATTAAGCGGGCCTTCGGTCTTACTCACTTCACTCGAAATAAACTATTGCAAATACAGGAACAGGGCGCCATTACCACGGCGAATATTGAGTAACAGGCTGCGACTTTTTTTCATCTGCTGTTGCATCTCGGTCACACTCTTCACGTCCCGGCGGTTGACCGAGGTGATCACATCCCCGGGACGAAGACCTGCATTCCAGGCAGGGCTGCCACGATCCACTTCGGTGAGTATGACGCCTTTCACATGGCCATATAGCCGAGAATCCTGTTCGATATCGGCCAGGGTGGCCCCGGTCAACTGGCCGTGGAGTTTTTCACCTCCGAGGTTCTTGGCCTCGGCTTCCACCACCTTGGCGCGAATGGTCTTGTTACGACCTTCACGCAGCACATTCAGTTCCACGGTTTCCCCCACCCGCAGCAGGCCCAGGGTGTTGCGCAGGGTGTCGGCATTTTTCACCTGGCGGCCATTGATGTGGGTGACGATGTCACCGGGTTGCAGGCCCCCCTTGTCGGCCGGGGAACCGGGCACTACCTGGGTAATGACGGCGCCACGGTGGTCTTTGAGATTAAAGGCCCTGGCCAGTTCCGGGTTCAGGTCCTGGGCCTGAGCGCCCAGGCGGCCTCGTTTCACCTCACCGTGCTTGAGTAACTGCTGCATGATGTCTTTGGCCATATTAATAGGTATGGCAAAGCCGATACCGATATTGCCACCACTCTTGGAGAAAATGGCGGTATTGATACCGATCAGCTCACCGGCCAGGTTGACCAGGGCGCCACCGGAGTTACCGGGGTTGATAGAGGCATCGGTCTGGATAAAGTCTTCATAGCCTTCGATACCCAGGCCGCTACGACCCAGGGCAGAGACTATCCCCGAGGTAACGGTCTGGCCCAGGCCAAAGGGATTACCAATGGCCACCACAAAATCACCCACCGCCAGTTTGTCAGAGTCGGCCATGGGCAGGGCGGTAAGCTTCTCGGCCGGTACCTGGATCACGGCCACATCGGTGTCCGGGTCGGCCCCGATCAGTTTTGCCCTGAGGATACGCCCATCACGCAGGGTCACAGAAATTTCATCGGCCTTGGCGATCACATGGTTGTTGGTGAGAATGTAGCCTTGCTTGGCATCCACAATCACACCGGAACCCAGACTGGCGGTTTTTTTCTCCCGGGGTCGGCTCTGTAACTGATCACCAAAGAAGTGACGGAAGAAGGGATCGGAAAACAGGGGATTCTCCTGCACCTTAATGGTGGCCGAGGTGGCGATATTGACCACCGCCGGGGTGGTGTCTTTTAGCATCGGCGCCAGGCTGGGGAGCTTGTTGCCCTGACTATCAAAAAAGGGCAGCCCGGCCTGGGCCTGTGCGATACCTATATATAAGAGGGTGAACCCCAGAATTAACTTCATACACCTGCGGTGCAGCCAGGTTTTTTTCATTTGTTGTTTTCCTTTCTACTTGCTGGGTGCCATTGCGGCACCGGTTTTAATTCAGGTTCGAACCCACACTGCAAGAAAAGACCACAGGGGGTGAGTAAAAGTTCAATGCGGTTTTATTACCACGGGGACACGGGGAAAACATAATTATTGAATCACCACCCCCCAACCCCCTCCTTGAAGGAGGGGGAGCTTACTCCCTCCCCTTGCAAGGGGACGACGTACAGGGAAGTACTAGTATCGCGGGGGATATGGAAACTGGGAGCGATTGGCAGGGGTGGGGTAGTTAAAATGGCAAAGGCCATTCAGCATTACGGCAACCCTGGGCCCCGGTCGTTCCCGCCATCCATGACTCCCCATGACATTAGCATATCCTTGCGCATCATCCTGCAAGAAGGGGATAACTCCCTCCCTTTGCAGGGGACGACGTAGTATCGCGGGAGATATGGAAATTGGGAGCGATTGGCAGGGGTGGGGTGATCAAAATACATGAAGTTTATCCTTTTCCCAGTGTTCCCCTTGGTTAATCTTTCATCATGTAAGTAAGTCCTAACTCCCCAGACCCTGATATTACAGGATTTTTTCAACCACAATATATTGTATATGCTCCTGTGGATAAGTCTGTGAGTAAGCTGTGACCGTCCTGTTTGAAACCTGTGTAAGTTATTGATTTATAACAATTCAAAATCTTTTCTCAATATTAGCCAATGCTTGTTGACTTCATTGATCGTTAGTCCTAAGCTTCACTGCGACACAACATCTAGTGTTTGGTGCACAAAGAAAAGGGAATAAGCACTAGGCCATTGACGATGCGCCCGTCCTGCCCCCGGATCGCGCAGACAAAAAGCAAGATTAACTAATAAAAACAAGACCTTATAACTCGGAGGATATGCCGTATTATGAAACCTGTGCAGCTTAAAGCCGTAAGCCGAACGACACCAGCCGACATCCCATTACAAAGTGCCTCGGAAGATATCTGGGATAAAAAATATCGCCTCAAGAGTAAGGAAGGTGAGCACATCGACACCAGCATCGATGACACCTATAGCCGTGTGGCCCTGGCCCTGGCCGAGGTCGAGGCCCCTGAAAAGCGTGAGTACTGGCACGAGCAGTTCCTCTGGGCCCTGCGCCACGGTGCCATTCCTGCCGGGCGCATCACTTCCAATGCCGGTGCCCAGCAGCACAAGCCTGCTACTTCAACCATCAACTGCACCGTGTCCGGCATTGTGGAAGATTCCATGACCAATATATTAGAGAAGGTGCAGGAAGCGGGTCTGACCCTCAAGGCCGGTTGTGGTATCGGCTATGAATTCTCCACCCTGCGCCCCAAAGGGGCCTATGTTTCCGGCGCCGGGGCCTATACCTCCGGGCCGCTGTCCTTCATGGATATCTACGACAAGATGTGTTTCACCGTGTCTTCGGCCGGTGGCCGTCGCGGTGCGCAAATGGCCACCTTTGATATCGGTCATCCCGACGTGATGGACTTCATCCGCGCCAAGCGGGAAGACGGTCGCCTGCGTCAGTTCAACCTGTCGCTGCTGATCACCGACGAGTTCATGCAGGCCGTGAAAGACAATAGCGACTGGCAGCTGGCCTTCCCCATTACCGAGAAGGAAGCCGAGCAGGACAAGATTGGTCTCAACGATCCCAAGCAGGTGGTCTGGCGCGAATGGCCGGTGACTGACAAATACATCACCAGCAAGGAAGGCCTGGTGGCCTGCAAGATCTACAAGACCATCAAGGCCCACCGCCTGTGGGACATGATCATGGCCTCTACCTATGACTTCGCCGAGCCCGGTTTCATTCTCATCGACAAGGTCAACGAGATGAACAACAACTGGTTCTGTGAAAACATCCGTGCCACCAATCCATGCGGCGAACAGCCATTACCCCCATACGGATCATGCTTATTAGGTTCGGTCAACCTGACCAAGTTTGTGCGTGACCCCTTCACCAAGGATGCCTGGTTCGACTGGGACGAGTTCAACAAGACCGTCGCCATTTTTACCCGCATGCTGGACAACGTGGTGGAGATCAATGGCCTGCCCCTGGAAGGTCAGCGTGATGAGATCCTTTCCAAGCGCCGTCACGGCATGGGTTTCCTGGGTCTGGGTTCCACGGTCACCATGCTGCAGATGAAATACGGCAGCGAAGACTCCGTCGAGTTTACCGAAAAGGTCTCCCGCGAACTGGCCATGACCGGCTGGCACACTGCCCTGGAACTGGCACAGGAAAAGGGCCCGGCCCCCATCATGGAAAAAGACTTCAAGGTCACCAAGGAAATGCTGCGCAAGCGTCCTGAAATGAAAAAGGACGGCTACAAGGTCGGCAGCAAGATCAAGGGCAAGCTGCTGCACGCCAAATACAGCCGTTATATGCAGCAGGTTGCCGAGGTGAATCCAGACCTGGTCGATCAACTGGCCGAGACCGGCGCGCGCTTTACCCACCACAGCTCCATTGCCCCCACCGGCACCATCTCCCTGTCACTGGCCAATAACGCCAGTAACGGTATCGAGCCAAGCTTTGCCCATCACTATGCCCGCAACGTGATCCGTGAAGGCAAGAAGAGCAAGGAGAAGGTGGATGTGTATTCCTTCGAACTACTGGCCTACCGCGACATGATCAACGAAAAGGCCATGCCTTACTCACAGGAGCAGGACGAGCAACTGCCCGAGTACTTTATTACCGCCGAAGACATCACACCCAAAGAGCATGTCGATATCCAGGCGGCGGCGCAGAAGTGGGTGGACTCCAGTATTTCCAAGACCGCCAATGTCCCCACCGATTACGACTACGGTGACTTCAAGGACATCTACACCTACGCCTATGACCAGGGCCTGAAGGGTTGCACCACCTTCCGCTTCAACCCCGAAGCCTTCCAGGGCGTACTGGTAAAAGAGTCGGATCTGGAAAACACCACCTATCGCTTCAAACTGGAAAGCGGTGAAACGATTGAAGTGAAGGGTAATGAAGAGATTGAATATGATGGTGAGATGCATTCAGCAGCCAATTTATTCGATGCCCTGAAAGAAGGCTATTACGGGCGTCTGTAAGTTAGCGCAAAGTAATGTAAATAAAACCCCATACCATTCCCTCTCCCCTTTGGGGAGAGGGTTAGGGTGAGGGGAAGTAAAGTGAAGTAAAGAGTTAGCCACGGAGGTCTGGAAAACCCGAAGTAAACAAACATCCTCACGGATGCCCACCAATGCAACAGCAAGGGCAAGGGTGAGGGGGAGGGGGAGAAAAAATGCAAAACGGCAAACTACAAAAAGTTGTTTTCGGGTTCCCGGGTCTTCGTGGCCCTTATATAAGTCCCCTCTCCCTCTGGGAGAGAAGGCTTTTTAAAGTCCCCTCTCCCCTTTGGGGAGAGGGCCAGGGTGAGGGGTAAATTTAAATGACGCGCAGACGCAACACACAGCAAAGACGCATCAAAGAAAACACAGTGAGGAGAAGCAGACAATGGCTGTTAAGATTGAAAGTAAAATAGTCGGCTACGAAGTTGCCAAAGACACAGTTGAAGATGACACCGCCGGTGATCGCGCCATCGCCGAAGTCAAAGGTGAGTTAAAAGAAGATACCAACATCGTGCACATGCACGAGAAGGTCGAGCGCCCCGAAATGCTGCTCGGCTCTACCTACAAAATCAAAACCCCGCTCACCGAGCATGCCCTGTATGTCACCATCAATGACATGATCCTCAATGCCGGCACCGAGCACGAACTGCGTCGCCCCTTTGAAGTGTTCATCAACTCCAAGAGCATGGACCACTTCCAGTGGATCGTCGCCCTGACCCGAGTCATCTCCGCCGTGTTCCGCAAAGGTGGGGACATCACCTTCCTGGTCGAAGAACTCAAGGCTGTGTTTGACCCCAGTGGCGGTTACTTCAAAAAGGGCGGCAAGTACATGCCCTCACTGGTGGCCGAAATCGGTGACGCCATCGAATGCCACATGCGCATGATCGGCTTCCTCAAAGACGAAGGTCTGGACGAACACCAGCAGAAACTGATTGCCGAAAAACGCGCCCAGTATGAAGGCACTGTAAAACAGGCGGAAGAGAATGCGCCTAGTGAGTTTCCGGCAGGGTCATCGCTTTGTGGGAAGTGTAGTACCAAGGCGGTGATTAAGATGGATGGGTGTCTTACCTGCCTCAATTGCGGCGACAGCAAATGCGGTTAAGAGCGGCGCGAGGAATCCGCATACGGCGTTGCGGCACTTTCTGAGAATGCTCATGTACTACATGTACACTCCGCTTCTCAGAAAGCACCGCGCCTTGTCTGCGAATCCCTCGCTTGCTCTTAATGGCGTAGAAAACAAAAAGGCAGCTTCGGCTGCCTTTTTGTTTTGAGGTTATAGGTATGGAAGAGTTATTAAAAAAAATATCCTCATATAATCTCTTTAATTATTTATTCCCAGGTATTCTGTTTTCGGTGTTCGTTGATAATTATACAAAATACACATTAAGACATGACGATATATTTACTAGCTTGTTTATATTTTATTTTGTCGGTTTAGTGATCAGCAGGTTTGGTTCGTTATTTATCGAGCCAGCATTTATTAAATTAAGGCTAATCCAATATGCGGGTTATAAGGAATTTCTTTCTGCTGAAAAAGAAGATAAAAAGATTGGAGTGTTATTAGAGCAAAATAATGTATATAGAACTATTTGCTCTATGCTGGTGTTAATGTTTATTGTGATTGGCTATGAGAAACTATCAATCTGGCTGGAAATATCAATAATCAGTACAAAACATATGTTTGGAATTGTTTTGTTGGTAATGTTTGTTTTTTCATACAGAAAACAAACAAGATATATAAAATCAAGGATTGAGAGGAATAAAAAATGAGTGTTATTAAGTCATTATCTGTTGGTGATGGTGATATGTTTTACATAAATCATAGCAGTGATAATTTTACAATTATTGATTGTTGTATGACAGGTGATAATAAGCGTTACATAACAGCAGAATTAAAAGAACTATCAAGTAGTAAAGGTATAACTAGATTTATATCTACTCACCCAGACAATGACCATATTATGGGTTTGAAATATCTTGATAATGAAATTGATATTGTTAATTTTTATTGTGTAAATAACAAAGCAGTAAAAAGTGAATATACAGATGACTTTATAAGATACTGTAACCTTCGCGATTCTGATAAAGCATTTTATATATATAATGGCTGCAGCCGAAAATGGATGAATGATTCAGATGATGAGCGTGGCTCAGCCGGTATTAGTATACTTTGGCCAAAAATGGATAATTTATATTTTAAAAATGCACTGAAAGAGGCAGAAATAGGTAGGAGTCCAAATAATATTTCACCAATCATACAATACAGTTTAGAAGGGGGAGTAACGGCTGTCTGGATGGGTGATCTTGAAACTGAGTTCTTGGAGCTTATAGCAGGTGAGCTTGAATTACCAAAAACAGATATACTGTTTGCCCCGCATCACGGTCGAGATAGTGGGAGGATACCAAATGAGTTGCTTAAAATGATGTCACCTAAGATTATTGTCATAGGTGAAGCACCATCCAGACATCTTAATTATTACAATGGCTACAATACGATAACACAAAATTCAGCTGGTGATATTGAGTTTGATTGTGACGGTTCGCACGTGCATGTTTTTGCAGGTAATAGACAATATAGGGTTAATTTTTTACAAAGAAATAATGATTTGTCTTCATTGCCACACTATGTAGGCACTATGCCAACCCATGCTTATGATGTTAAACAGTTTGAAGAGCTTGTAAACATTTTATGCCAGTCTAGGTAGATTTATATTTAAAGAAAACGTGAGTGAAAATGAATGCGGTAAAAAAATCGGCATATCTTGACCAGAATGTTCTTGTATACATTGTGGATCATGCAGACACCGAATTTTTCCAAGTGCTAGATAAATACACTGTAGTGTATTCTGATGAAACATTATGCGAAATACGACGCTATGATGAGGTAGATGGATTAAAGTATATACAGGTATTAGAAAATTTAGATGCTAAGTATATGGTGGCTGGTTTATTCCGAAAAGATTTTCCACAACTAAAACCGAATTTTGTAGATAAGCCTCCAATTGAGATATATCGAAATTACTGTTATCTCAATAAAGATAAAAATGAAGTGAGTGAAAATTTAGCAGAATTTTCTCATAAGTTTTATGGTGGGAAACGCGACAAATCATTTAAAGATATTTTTTCGAAGGGAGAAAGTAATCTTTCAGATATTTTTGATAATTTACTAAATGATATGAAAGATTTATCAATGGGTACAGAATATTTTTCAAGTGTGTTTGAAATATTAAAAGAAGAGAACATTAAGGTAAACAGCAAGATATTGAAAAATCTAAACGGCAGTATTGAAAACGAAAGTGAATATGATGCTGTAAACGATTTTAGGAGTAGTTTCTCTTTATCATCAAATGAACTAAATAATATCACGGGTAATAACGTGGCGTTTAAAATATGGAAAACTGTTATAGAAAAAAATAACAAAATTACGGATTCTATTTCCATAGAACAGTTTTTTGGTATAGATGTTGATTCTGTGTATGGATTGGATGAAATATCAATAAGTGAAAAAATTATTCGAATGTATAACATGTTGAATTTTATTGGATACTACCCCGATCAAAAATTACACCTGGACGGAAAGTTTATATCAAGCACCAGCGACTCCACTCATGCAGTAATGGGGGCGCACGCTGATGTGTTATTTACTATTGATAAGCGTTTTGCCAGAAAAATAGAGGCTATATATGAATATCTAAATATTAAGGTTGAGGTAATAAATCCACTTAAAATATTGAAAGCTGTATGAAAAACCGTGTCAGAGCAAAAAGGTGCCGGAGGGAATATTTTTTAACCAGTAGTTCAGTTTGTTGAATGTTAGGGAACAGACCACGGTTTCGAAAAATGGATAGGCAAGGATAAGTGATATGGACTACAAAACTATTTTCGTAAAAAGGTGCCGGAGGGAATATTTTTTAACCAGTTAAGGGTGTGCCTGAATTACCCGAATCTGAAAAATCGGGTTAAAGAACAATTGTTTCTAATGTAAAAGTAAAAATTAAGTGCATCAGAGAACATTTATTATAATTAGATAAATTAGATGAAAAAACTTTCTACAGGTAGGAAGATATTAATAGTAAAAGCAATTTTATTAACATTGGTATTTATATCTAGTGGACAAAACAACTATTTTATATGGTTCGCAATAGGGACAGTTTGGGCATTGGCCTTATTTGCTTAAGAACCGAAAAAAGGTGCCAAAAAGGTGCCGGAGGGAATATTTTTAACCAGTTAATCGGTTTACGAATAGTAACCAAGAGATTGTTTCACTTGAAATGAGTTAGGTTAAGGCTTTTAAGATTTCAATATTTATTTGGGTGTGGTTAGGTAATAAATTATGGGGAATAGGATTAATGAGGTAAGAATTGTTTTTGTAACTTTGTTACTAGTTAGTTTTATGCTGGTTTCTTCATGTGGAGGAGCAAAAGATTCACCAGATGAACCACAATACAGACTAAGCAAATTAGAAATTGTTAGTCAGTCTACTGGACATACTGATATAAGACAGTTTTATTATGATGATTCAGGGCATCTGCTCAGGAGGGAAGAAGACAAGTCTGGGGATGGTTCTGTGGACTCCATCTGGTCATATTTGCATGAAAATGGCCAGATGACTGAGTTACTGGTTGATAGTGATAATGATGGAGAGACAAATAACCGACTTATTTATTTATACACGAATGAGAAGTTGGACAGAATGACATTTAAAAATATAAATACTGGTGAATTAGGTACTTCACAGGTCATGAATTATGACGGTAATAACGTCACTAGTATGGATTTAGTAGATAAAGTTGGAAATGTTACCAGGACTTTTTCGTATAAATATAATATGGATGGGTTAATGATTAGTGAGGACTATGGTGACGGTAGCATAACTGAACAGGACTATATATTCGATCAGCAAGGACGATTATTTAGCATAGAGATAAAATTTAACAGTTCAGATAATAGTCCTGGCGTTATTGCATATACATATTTTGAACAGGGGCCGTGTATTGTGCCAGAAGTAAAATCATTTAATCGTTATCATTGCTCAAATAAGTAGTTCAAACCGGTCAGACCACGGTTTCGAAAATGGATAGGCAAGGATAAGTGATATGGACTATAAAACTATTTTAATCGTTGTTGTACTTCTGGGGTTACCGACGATTGTTCTGGTGGTTGCGAAGCTGATCTCAATCATTCGCCAGAGGGGGTTGGGGTCGACTGAGTTAGAATCTACTGCGTTTAATGTTGACCGTGAGTCTGGTGAGGTCGAGTTTGGTGATGGTGAGCATGGTAGAAGACCACCCGCATCAAACGATGGGATTGAAAGTACTTATGAGCATGGTGCTGGCAGCAGCCAATCGGCTGAATCAGGTTTAACTGCCAGGGAAGTATATGACTACCTCGAAGACGCCGTAATATGCCATGACCCAGCAGGAAAGGAGTCATCTGAAAAATTATCTAAGCAGGGAGAAAGTTCAGATGGTTCCAGTGAATCAAAGAAGTCGGAGTAATTTTATTTTAAG
>Ga0224506_10000350_pt1 | contig 41920 bp, 35 predicted proteins | sample SF_Jan12_sed_USG_2_FD_169108 | JGI IMG/M metagenome (GOLD analysis project Ga0224506, IMG submission 169108) | Sediment microbial communities from San Francisco Bay, California, United States - SF_Jan12_sed_USGS_8_1 | ecosystem: Environmental > Aquatic > Marine > Sediment | place: USA... | reverse complement strand
CTGTCATTAATACGTTGTCGATGGCAATTATGGAACGTACTCGGGAAATTGGCAGCTTGTCAGCCATGGGAACGTTTCAGTCTGAATTACTCAGTATTTTCGTACTCGAAGCTGCCTTACTTGGCCTCATGGGAGCATGCAGTGGCATGCTTATCACGGGTGGATTAACGGTCTATTTACAGTTCGCTGAATTCATAATGCCACCGCCACCCGGCATGACGCAAGGTTATCCTTTAAGTATTGCTTTTTCGCTTCCTATGTATTTAAAAACCAGCGCGGCACTGGTTATTGTAATAATACTGGGTGCATTTTTAACAGCACGCAAAGGCATAAACAAACCCATTATCGAGGCCTTGACCCATGTATAAACTTATCTTCCTAATCTTCACCTTATTATTAAGCCACTATAATCAAAGTTACGCAACTAGCGCTAAGCAATGGCTGCAAAAAGCCGATGCTTTTCGTTTAAGCGCGGACAGCAGCAGAGTTAACGTTTTTGTTGATTTATACAAAAATGGGCAACTCATCCGATCACGAGAATATTTAGTCTATAGCAAACCCGGCCGGCGTTCATTGGTCCTATTTAAAAGTGAAGATCAATTAGGACAGAAAGTCTTAATGATCAAAGACGATTTTCACTTGTTTTTAGCCAAAAGCAAACGTGCCATACGCATTACCCCTATGCAAAAATTATTAGGTGACGCCTCCACTGGTGATATAGCCAATATGACGTGGCATGAGGACTACAATGCCGAGCTGAAAGAGACTTCTTTATTTGAAAACAAGCCGGCGCATATTCTGGAACTACAAGCAAAACACGCCTTCAGCACCTATACACGAATTCTGTTATTTGTTGATAAAACCACGGGCCAACCCTTGCATGCAAAACTTTTTTTACAATCTGGGAAATTAGCAAAAGAAGCTTATTACCACATCGGTAGCATCAATCAGCAGCCATTGGTGACGGGCATGACATTGCTTGATAGCATTAACCCGACACAGGTCACACGCATACGTTATACCGCAATCGAGCAAACGCAGTTTCCAGATAAATTTTTTAATGTGCAATATCTATTGCGCAATCCGGTTGAATAATATGCGTACATTGTATTGCCTATTTCTTTTCTCGCTCCACTTGGTTTCACTACCAGTGTATGCTGTGGAACTATTCTATGCTGGATTTTACCAACATAATCGAATCAACACACAAAGTATTTTTAGTTTACCTGAAACGAATGCTATTGTTGCAAATGATCGTTTGTCGCAACAACTAGGCGTAGTAAATACATGGAAAGGTTTAACATTCAATTATTCTGTGTTTCATTCAACCGGCAATCAATCCAAATTCAACCTAAGCCGCGATAAGCTCAACGAGTTGTATTATGATTTCGGCGTGGCAAATTTTGATTTCAGTATCGGAAAAAAAGTGATGGCCTGGGGCGTGGGTTATGGCTTCCGTCCACTAGACGTTATTCAACAAGAAGCACGATTACAAATTCGTAATAGTCCTTTAGCAGGGCGTAAGCTGATCAACATGGATTATTATTTCCCCCAAAGCAGCCTGTCCTTTATCGCTTTTAACAAGTCGGAGTTAAAAGATTCAAGCCAGACTTTAAACCCCGATCTAATGCATGTTCGATTCTTCAGTACCATACTTGGCAGCGATTTTTACAGCTATATACAATCCGAGCAGAATCAACTCGACAGTCTGGGATTCGGTTTATCCAGCACCGTTAGTCACAGTTTAGAAGTCCATTTCGCCGCGACTCATCTATTCAGATATTCCAAACAGCTGCGTAAAGCTAGCGCTGAATTGTTATCAGCTTATGATCCATTCAATGAACAGTTCTTCTCCCATGGAGAGCAAATTCTGCTGGGTTTCAACTGGACACATCAAAATAATATTGGCTTTATTTTTGAACTTTGGCATAACGCCCAAGGCTATACTAAAAAAGAATGGCATCATTTAAGACAGTTGACGCAACAACAGCAACATCTACTCGAACTCGGAGCCCCAAGCGATGCTGTCTATGGGCACATTCGATGGAACTCACGATTTTACCAACGCTTCCCTATGCTACAAAACAACGCCATGTTACGCCTCAGCTATGAGCCTGAAGATTGGTTATTCGAATTCCTGATTATTCGCTCCTTGCAAGACGCAGGCACACTACTTCAAATCTCCCTTAATTATCAAATTAATCAATATTTAAAACTCTATGCTATGCATCGACAATGGAGCGGTGCAAACTATTCAAGTTTCAAACAGGCACCCATGCGCGCCTCAATACTTGCTGGAATGGAACTGACTAAGGTATTCTAGTCCCATGTCGATTATTCAAAAACAATATACCCTCGGTGTGTTAGCAAAACAATTAGCATTGGTGTTTATTTTTAACACCCTGATTGCGTTATTATTGACACTCACTGATGGCGATTTACTTGTCAATTTGATCTTCTCTCATTGCATAGGTTTTAGTATTTTCATCCTTAGCAATTTGTCAGCGATTTATTTAATCAACCGCTTAGCTTGGCCGGTCGTACCCGTTACCATTATATCAATTATCATTGGTTCGATTATGGGTGCAGGCATTGCCCTCACTATTATGAGTGTTGGCGATCAGCCGCTGATCACGTTTGACAAACGCTATCTAATCCAGCCCGTCAGCATTGGCTTATTCTTCGGCGTCATCATTTCCTATTATTTCTTCTCGCGCATTCAGTTAAGCCATATGCAAACCCAATTACAGCAACAACAAATTATTCACTTAGAAAAAGAAAAATCATTAAGTGAAGCTAAATTGAAATTAATTCAAGCGCAGATTGAACCTCATTTTTTATTTAATACACTTGCCACTATCCGCAGCTTGATTGATAGCGACAGCAGCAAAGCCAGTGAAATGCTTGATAAACTCAATCAATATCTTCGCACAGCACTATTAAGGACCCGCGAAACACAAACCACTGTTGCCGATGAATTAGATTTATTACACGCGTATTTGCGCATCATGCAATTACGCATGGAGCAGCGTTTGCAATTCAGCTTTGATGTGGACAAATCATTATTACGATTCGCCCTTCCACCATTATTAATTCAACCTTTGGTGGAAAATGCAATTCAACACGGTTTGGAACCCAAAGTCGAAGGCGGCCATATACGCATTCAGCTAAAACAGGAGGCACAAAATTTATGTATTTTGGTCGAGGACGATGGATTAGGTCTTAAGGCAGCCAACAAATCTGGCGTTGGCTTAAACAATATTCGTCAACGATTAAAATCGTTATACCCAGAACATCATAAATGTGAAATACGCAGTAAGCCTCAAGGCGGGGTTTCTGTTTATTTAGAACTACCGATCCAGGAGCAGCTATGAAAGCATTAATCGCTGACGATGAAAAACCATTAAGTGAATTTTTACAACAACGTTTGAGTCACTTATGGCCAGATTTAAACATCTGTTCAATCGCCGCGAATGGGCTTGATGCCGTCAAAATGATACATCAACATCAACCAGATATTGTATTTTTGGATATTCGTATGCCAGGCTTGAATGGTCTGCAAGTCGCACAAACCGTTCAGCCACACACCCGAATTGTTTTTGTAACCGCATTTGATCAATACGCTGTCGAGGCTTTTGAGCATCATGCCATTGACTATCTACTTAAACCCGTTAGCGATGAGCGTTTACAGCACACCATCGCACGACTGAAGAACAGCAATCATCAGTCAATTAGTAACAACATGGATTTATCCAGCTTACTGCAACAGCTACTAAACAGCCAAAAAAACGAAGAGTCATTGCAATGGATACGCGTTCTTATCGGGAATGATGTGCAATTAATTCATGTCGACGACATCGCCTATTTTAAATCCGGAGATAAATACACCAGTGTATTTACTCGCGACAAAGAATTCTTAATTCGAACACCATTAAAAGAGCTGGAGACAAGTCTAGCAGTGAAAAATTTCTGGCGTATCCATCGTTCGGTCATCATTAATGTTCAACATTTGCAAAGCGCTAAACGCACATTAGATGGACGCTATATTCTAAGCATTAGAAACCATCCCCATCAACTAAGCGTATCACGCGCTTATGCGCATTTATTTAAACAAATGTAATGAGAAAGCCGCAACAGTTTTACCTGATGCGGCTCTTTTTCTTAAGGCGCATATACAATATTTTGTGCGCCAACCGGGATATTTTCAAACGTATTGGCATTAATTTCATCTAACACCAGGCTTGATCCGTCACTCACCCAAATACCATGACCTGCTGGATTGCGAACAATCGTCCCACTAACTTCAACTTTAGAAGGACTACTGCTTGATCCATATAATACAATAGCGGCCGGAGCGAAATTACCACCGGAATTCAAGGATGCACCTGCATGATCAATAATCGTATGTATCAGTTTATTTGATGTTCGTTCAGAAAAAACAAAATCAAATCCATCCCAGGAACCGGGCTCTTCGACTAGCCCCAGAAACGAAATAGGTGCAGCAACAGTCCCCACTGCATTCAATGAAACGCCGTCCGTAACTTGAATACGTCCGCCCTGATTCACATAAATTGTAGCACCCGCCTCAATGATTAGGTCAGCATGAAGATTAACATTGCTAATTTCATAAGAAACATTGAGATGCTTCCAGGTTTGTGCTTGATCGAGTCGATTATCGACAATCTCAATTCGATCAATGGTGTTACCCGTGTAATCACTCGCTTTATCCAAATAATGAACCGCATTCACATGCACACGGGCGGACTTTGCGTTGTTCGTGAATTGATTATTAGCAAACTGACTCAAATTTGCACCTGCGGCAGCATCTAATGCAAAACTTGCACTATGTCGCACGATGCTATTACTCATACGTAAACGTTGTGGCGTACTACTGGCCCCATAGGTCACAATCGCTCCCGAACCATTGCCAACCGCACCACCGGCATACTCTACGATAACATAATCTAAAATATTATTTGGGCTATTGGATGAGAGAAATCGAATACCACCCCAATCCCCCGCGTATCCATCTTCCGATGTAAAAACAATTGGTTTATCTACGTTCGCTTGTGCAGTGAGCGCTGCATCACTATCGACTCGTAACTGGGTATCGTGTTCAAACACCAAAGTTGATCCCGGGCTTATTGTCAGATTTGCATTAGCAATCTCTAAACCGTCAACAAAATACGCAGCATTGGTTTTTGGCCACGTTTGTGTGTTGGTCACACGACGTCCGTTGGTCACAACAATATAGTCAAGCATATTGCCACGATAATCACTTGCTTCATCCAATTGGGAAACATCATTGGCTGCCATTTGAATTGCGCCCAAGGTATTTCGTTTGAAATTGTTTTGCGAGAAATTCACTAGCCGACTATTCTCGGATACATACAAACCGTATCCTTGACTATCACTTAAGTTTACCTTGTGCATTTGCAAATAGTTACCGGGTGAGGAACCATATAAAGTTAAATTCGCATTACCCAGACCAGCCTGTCCGGCATATTCAATGGTCACATAGCGCAAGCTATTTTTTAAGTCATTTGAGTTTATCAAGGTCACGCCATCCCAATAACCGGCCAATTGACTCACACTCGTTAACAAAATTGGTTGTGCTTGCGTACCATCGGCGGTGATCGATGCTCCAGTCTCTATGCGCAAACCATCTCCGTCATGAAAGATTAAACTCGCCCCTGGTGCAAAATTGATATTGTAATTGCTTGTTATGGTAATCCCACCATCAACAAATGAACAACCTGCAGGCACGACTAAATCTTCAGAATAACTGCCGCTTTGCAATTGATTGCTACAGTTCTGATTGTTAATGATCACCTGTGCACTACGATGAGTACCCAGTTCGCCATACACTGACACATTTGCTAAGACTACGTTGAATTGCTCACTTTGTTCATCATTCATATCAGCTTTGATGGGAATATAAATAGTTTTATTGCTACTATCACCACGATCCCAAAATAGCTGTCCATGTTTTTCACTAAAATCATAAACCACTAAGGCACTATCTTCTTCGGTCCAATAATCCACACGTATAACTTCGTCAGTGTTACCCGTACGCTGAACCGTGAGCGCCACTGCAGCATCGTGTTCACCTACATTATACGTAGACGCAGTAAAACTAATCAGCGATTGTTTGGCTGCAGCGTTAACATCAATCGTATAGGTTTGGTTTTGCACTGCTTGATAATTACCGGCCTGATCTTCAGCAAAAAAACGTAAAACACTATCCGTGCTAATGCGAATAGGTCCAGCGTATTGAGTGGAGGAGCTTGTCGGTTCACTACCATCGAGCGTGTAATAAATCGCAGCACACAATAAACCCGAATTATCTTCACAAGCCAAGCTTACGGTTTGCGCTTTGGCATAAGTGCCGCCGACAGGCAAAGCGTAACTATAGGGTGCGATCACATCGTCGACCGCCTGACTGGTGGTACTTGCACATGAAGATGAACTCAATGGCGATTCATTGCCGGCGGCATCCATGGCGCTAACCTGGTAACAATATTCAGTGGCCGGCTTTAAAAACTTGTCCACGAACAGAGAGTATGGCGTGACAACAATTTTACTTGCGGGTTGACTGGTTTCCTTGCGATAAACATGATAGGACAACACATCACTATCGTTGGAAGGTGTCCAGCTCAAACTCAATTGTTGATGAGAAATTTGATTAAAAACTATATCAATAGGTGCAGCAGGTTTTGTATTATCCAATATCCCCAAAGTTTCAGTACACGCTTTATTCGATTTGTTTGATTGATTGCCTGCAGCATCAATCGCTTGAATACGATAACAATATTGCGTGCTGCTTTGCAAACCTACATCACGAAAAACCGGCACGGGTACTCGAGCGACTTCCACATTATCACGAAACACGATATAGCCAGCAATACCAAGATTGTCATTTGCCTGGTCCCACACAATTAAGTTACTGCTAGTGCTGGCGGCCAATGCCGTTACCTGCTGTGGAACGGAAGGTATGACACTATCGTTATGATTTAACGGATGAGCCAGATTGAAGCCCGATAATAGATTTCCTGGCAAACCTGTATCCGGGTCTTGAAGACCTAATTGCAACACATTGGCCTGCATGTGAATAAACGTAAAATCCAATAAGCGATCAAAACCTGTTTGATCGGCATTAAACGCCGAAGTCACAAAATGAAACTGTTCAGGCACCGCAAATTCAGCGTAAGCCAGTTTCAGAATTGCTTGTAGTGCTGCAACCAAAGCTTCAATATCATCAGCACTGGGTACTTGAGCCAACTCACCCGATTGTTCAAACAATGTTTTTATATTTAGTTGCTGAAAAGCAAACCAGTTGCGCACCACCAGATCACTCAACGGATGCACATTTGCAGTGCCAGGGTTATTCGCAATACTATACAATTCCTTTTCTTGGTTTTTTACGCGGATCAAAAACGGTGCTTGGAAATCCTTTACATCAATTTGATAAAAACCTTGCACATTCGTCTGCGCCTGTGTCCGTTTGCCTTGACGACCTCTTATTTCTACGCTTGTATTCGCTAGCGCTTTACCAACCGCTACTGTTCCACTCACCTGACCGGTGCCAATCACGCCGTCGTCACCCCCTTCACCTCCACTTCCACAGGCCATCAAACTGATGCTTAAGCAAAGTGTGAGGAGTTGTTGTTTAATTTTTTTTAAACCGTCCATTGTTTTATTCCTCATCTGTTTTATTTTCAAAAAAATAGATTCCCAAACCAACCCGATGGGTTTGCTCATCATCATCTACTTGCATAAACTGTTTTCGCTGAGCTAACCACTGATCACATTCACGCACCAGATCTACGCAGCGCTGTTTGCTAAACGCATGAAATTCTTTGACGATATGCGACGGCATATCACGATAACTGACCTGACGTTGAAAATAGGCTTCACTGACGGGTGCTTCCAAATTATGTGCAACGGTTTTGCTTAAATCGCTAATGCAACGCGCACCTACTTCAATTTTTGAGACATCGTTGTCTTGAGGAATATATGCCTCATTATTCAAACGCACTGTCTGCTTATCAATTTTTGTAACTGCACCTACTCGCAACAATTCATCGAGAATAGCGCGACCGGTTATATCGCCGCTATAACGCCCAGCCAATGCCTCAAAACTATCGTCACTGCCGCGTAGAACCAAGTCTTTTGCTTGCTGTTGCTCATTTAAAAAATCAGGATCACGTGTCCAACCAGAAATCACCCGTGCAGCGCGATTCAAGGCTTGCTTGCCAACAGGCGGCACGTCATCGTCAAGCTGTGATAAGCGCACCACCTCTTTACGATTCAGACCCGTGATCACCGCAATACGCGAATACGTCTGTTTACGGCCCTCAATTTGATAATGCGTCGCGGCAGTTTCGATATAAGCACGTTTTGCCAAAGCGACAAATTCGCCATGGGTGATGTCATATCGAAGCATAATCCGCACAATTGGTTTGAGTAGATGAATAATGGCTTTGCTAAGTATTGGGCTGATGTTTTTCATAAAAGGGATAATAGTCCCGTTTTTATTCACTGTAAATATTCTTACGGGATATTTTTCCCTTTTTTGATAATTTTCATTGATTATAATCGGTTAAACATTGAGTTATATTTCCAGATTACCACCTCCGGATGCAACCCTTTCAATTAAGAAAAATCCATAAGTTATTGCTTTGTAACAAAAATAAACATCTAAAGAAAACCTTAACTTCTCCGATAAATAAAGCGGTCAGTTTGTAATTGGGAAATTATTCCCAAATAAGACAAAAGCGGAAGGCATTCAACCTTCTCTTTGTATTTAAAACGAGGTAATGGCTATGACTTATTTCAAACTCAGCGCAAGCGCATTAGCAGTGTCTCTGGCACTTGCAAGCACGGCTTGCTCAAATGATCCAGTAACCACAACCGTCGCGAAAACCACGTCGGGTATTATCACGGGTTTTGGCAGTGTCTATGTTAATGGTGTGGAGTATGAAACCACTAACGCAAGCTTTTCTTTAGATGGAGCCAGCGGTAGCGAAAGCGATCTTGCCGTGGGCATGGTTGTTAGCCTAAAAGGTGAAGTAAACCCGGATGGCACTACTGGCAACGCAACAACGATTGAATTTGCCGATGAAATTGAAGGTGTTGTGACAGCTAATAACCTAGCAATTAACGCTAGCCTAACGGTTATGGGTCAAATCGTAACAACGTCAGCAACAACGATTTTTGAATCCAAAGTTGCGACGGTCACCTCATTAGATCAAATACTGAGTGGACACATTGTTGAAATCAGCGGCTTTAGTGACGGTGCAGGCAATATATTCGCAACCCGTGTTGAACTAAAGAAAGAAGCCTTGGGCATTGGTGATGAAGTCGAATTAAAAGGCGTTATCAGCAATCACAACTCCGCCACATCACGTTTTTTCCTAGGTGCACTGGAAGTCGACTATTCAGGCGCCACCTTAGAAGGATTACCAAATGGTGCAGCGGTCGATGGATTGTATGTTGAAGTTAAATCCGATGCAGCACCTGCAGCAAATCTGTTAATGGCTACCAAAGTTGAAATCGAAGGTGATGGTGACCGTGACATGGATTTCGAAGGTGATGAAGAAATTGAAGTCGAAGGCATGATTACCGCCGTGGGTGCCGATAGTGCATCGTTTAACGGTATGCCGATGGTGTTAGTGGAAGATGCATTGAAAGATTTGGCAGTGTTAAGCGTAGGCCAAATGGTAAAAATTCACGCCTATCAAGACGCTAATGGCCGTTTAACGGTAAAAGAAATTGACATGGGTCAAGATAGTGAAGTTGACATGCAAGGTTATGTGAACTCAGTGGATTTGAGTGCAAAAACTATTAGCATCTTAGGCCAAACTATTCATGTGAATAATTCAACCATTCTAATGGATAAACGTAATGCCGACGGCCTAGTACCTGAGCGTTATTTCAATATTGATGATCTAAGTGCTAGCAATAGTTTATCCAGTGATTGGATTGAAGTGGACTTTTATCGTGACGATAGTGGTTTGTTGATCGCTACAAAACTTGAGCGTGAGAACAACCCCGGTACATCACAATTGCTGGAAGGCGATGTTGAAGTAATCAATGGTCCCACCCTGATGATCTACGGTCTGAGTATTGATATGAGTGGCATCACACCTCCAGCTATGAATGTGGGTGACAAAGTCGAAGTGGAAATCGACTTTACATCAGGCGCCATGGTGGCAACTAACATAACAGTGCAATAAAAAAGCGGCTTGGTGGCCAGCAACGCTGGTCACCCTTTTTAAGCAGGTAAACAAACATGGGCAGTAACGATAAACAACAACAAATATTGCAAACAGCGATTTATCGTTTACTCAAACCGCTGGTAAGACTGTTGCTTCGTAATGGTCTGGCTTTCGCGGTTTTTTCTGATATTGCTAAAAAAGCTTATGTCGATGTCGCCGCCGACGAATTCAAACTTGACAACAAGAAACAAACCGACACACGCATTGCAACTATCACCGGCATACAACGCAAAGAAGTGGCACGCCTACGAAAAATCGACGCACAATTGCATTTACTCAGTTTGGAAAATCATCAACGCGCAGCGCGCATTGTTTATCACTGGGTACATGATGCAGACTATCAGAACGGAAACGGCTTAACCCGTGATTTAGACTTCGATGACACAGATATTTCCTTTTGCCAACTTGTCAAATCCCATAGTGGTGATATGACGCCACGCGCGATACTCGACGACTTACTAAAAGTTGGTGTGGTTACTCAACTCGACAATGGCAAAATCCGTCTTTTAGAACGCGCCTATGTGCCTGCACACAGTGAATTGGAAAAGTTAAAAATTCTTGGACGTGATGTGGCAGGTTTGGTCAACACGATTGATCGCAATATTTATCAAAAGCAAAAACCAGCATTTTTCCAACGCAAAGTTTATTATGACAACTTGCCTGCAGAATCAATTCCCATCATTTTAGAATTTGTCGAAAAACAAGGACAAGCTTTTCTAGAACAAGCCGATAAAACAATGGCGCAGTATGATCGGGATGTTAACCCAGCAGTAGGTGGTCATGAAAAAATCGCAGCTGGTATTGGTTTGTATTATTTCGAAGACCCTGATGCGGAGTAAAATATGTTGTTTTCAAAATTACACGCGGTATTAGTCATTGGCACTTGTTTCAGTTTATTCGCTTGTGCCGGTGGCGGCGAATCCGGAACTGGACAAGATGATAGCTCCAGCACACCCGACCCAATTGTCGCCAGTGGACAAATCACCGGCTTTGGCAGTGTGTTTGTGAACGGTGTAGAATTTCAAACCACCAATAGCTCGGTATCCCTAGATGGCGTAAGCGCCGCCGAATCACAGCTCAGCGTCGGCATGTTTGTCAACGTGCGAGGTTCCAAAAATGTTGACGGCTTAAATGGTAATGCCAGTTTGATTGAATTTGATGATGAACTGGAAGGTGTTGTGAATAATGTAAACATCGATGTCGATGGCACCGGCACACTGGATGTCATGGGACAAAGCGTTCATATTATGGCTGATACTATTTTGCAGGGTGTTGCGTCTGCTGACTTAATTGTGAATAACAATGTCATCGAAGTTAGCGGTTATTCCAATGGATTAGGTTCGATTTATGCCACTTGGCTCAATATTAAAGCTCCGACTTATAGTGGCACTGAAAGTTTGGAATTAAAAGGGGTTGCCTCAATGGCAAACACGACCAATAAAACATTTTTTATTGGCAGCCAAGAAATTAACTACGCCGATAGTTCGGTCGAGTTAATCGACTTACCCAATAATTTAGTTCAAGACAATTATTATGTCGATATCAAAAGTGAAGTAGGCTTTAGTGGTGCTGTTTTGCTAGCTAGCAAAATAAAATTAATCAACATCGATAAAAAAGAAGTCACAGGAACTAGCGGTGTTTCTGCCGAATTAGAAGGCGTTATTACCACTATTTTTACTACTGATCGCTTTGGCGTCAATGGACAAACCGTAATCGCCAGTGATAGCGTACTCACAACTGCAATGTTATTAACGACTACTGGCGTAAAAGTCGAAGTCGAGGGTACCTATAATAGTGATGGTTTGTTAGTTGCCGCTGACATTGAAATTTTTCAAGCGAGTAATCTTGAAGTTGCAGCCTATTTACAATCCGTAGATTTAAGCAATAGTAGTGATCCTATTGTTACAGTATTAGGCATTGCTTTCCATGTATTACCAAGTACGATATTAAAAGACGAAACAGATAGTGTTAATGGAAGCCCCGATCAATATTTCAATCTATCCAGCTTGGACAAACTGACCGGCACTCAGCAACGTCTTGAGATCCAGGCTTATAAAGATCCGATACGAAATCATTTTGTGGTGACCCGATTGGTACGTAAAAACTATGAGCAGGGTCAAAGTGAGGAACTCGATGGACGGGTCTCAACAGCCTCAACTGATAGCGGTAACACGATAGAAATATCAGGCATCGTAATTGACACCAGTGTAAACCCGAGTTTTTCTGCAAGCCTCAGCGTGGATGACCATGTGGAAATCATTCTCGGAATTAACGGTGAATTGATTGCCACAAGCATCAACTAATTCGTCAACGCTTGATTTCAAATAGCGGCCACCCTACAATGAGGGAAATATTCCCTCATTGTAGACACCATGGCCGAGCATCCTGACAACCGCATTATTATAAACGCCCTACGCCAATTGCTACGCCCTTTGGTTAAGCTACTCATTCGCCTACAGATCAGTTACCCATTCATGAGTGATTTACTCAAACAACTATACGTGGATGTGGCGCAGCAGGATTTTCAAGTTGAAAATAAAAAACTCACCGATAGCCGCATCAATGTTCTGACCGGGGTCCATCGGAAAGATATTCGTCGATTACGGCAAGTACCACCCAACCATAATGAGCAATCTGGAAAATCAGCATCTGTTAGCGCCCAAGTGCTCTCCACTTGGATATCCAATACCGATTATTGTTTTAAAAATGGCAAGCCCAAGCCACTGTTTCGCCTGGCCTCTTCTGGCGAACCTAGTTTTGAAACCTTGGTTGAAGCTGTGACCAAACAAGATATGCGCTCGCGTACTTTGTTAGACGAATGGTTACGTATCAACATAATCAGTATTGATGACAAAGACAAATTACATTTAAAAACAGATGCCTTTTTACCCGTGAATAATTTTGAAGACAAAGCCTATTTTTTTGGCCAAACCTTGGAGCAACACATGGCCGCCAGTAGTGAGAATATTCTCAATCCCCAGCCACAGCATTTTGATCGTTTTGTCTATTGCAACAATCTATCAGAACAGTCGGTCAAACAATTACAAAAGCTAGCCGAAAAAGAAAATATGAATGTTTTAAAAAATTTGAACAAAACCGCAAGAGAATTACAAAAACAGGACAAATCCAGCGAACAATCAAACTATCGCATTCACTTAGGCAGTTTTTTTTATAGTCAACAAAGCCCTAACCATTCGAGCCAAAACCATGAGAACTAAGACCAGCCTATTTATTGCCGTGTTAAGCCTATGCTTAGTGTATGCAAACGCTCACAGTGAATCGAAAGAACCTGATCAAAGTGGAATTGCGGGTACGGGTCGCAATGGGCCTATTCCAGAAGCTTTTATTGAAACACCGGATTTACCAGAAATCATCGATAATATTCCTGATCCGGAACTTCCAGCCGATATTACTCCGGAAATTACGCTGCCCTTAGACATGATTGACCAGACCGAGTCACAGATTGGAGGCCCTGCCAACTGAGGCTGTTACCAAGACAGCGTCGTTTGCAAACCACTACTCCATTGAGGACTGGACAAGCTAAAGCCTTTACTTATATAAATACTCAAACTTAGTGGTCGAGCCAACTTTAAGCTGTTTAACAGAATAATATTTTTCTTATTTTCACCAAAAGCTGTATGCGCTTGTTCGAACTGCGCTTGCAGCATCGTACTAAACCCAGGACTCCAGGCGTATATGAAACCTGCATCGACACCCCAGGTTTCTTTTAATTCAATCGTCGTCAAATCTTGCCGCCATTTGTATTTTGCTTGTGCCGATAGCCAAAAAAAACGCAGAAAATGACGATAGGCCAGGCGCATATCCGCATCATACTTACCCGTACCCAAACCTCGCTTGCTATCTGCCGTCGGAATTTTAATTTGAGTTTTTAATTCCACTAGCACCCGCCGATGTTGTAACAATCGCCGATATTGATAACGAATATATGTATCTGCTAGACCTTCAGAGTAAGCGCTGGGTCGTGTCAACACACCTTCGAGACTTGGACCACGAATGTGCAACCAGCCTGTACCCAGTCCTAGGCGATGCCTTCCCAGGTGGTATAAGTAACTAACAGGAACATAGTGCAAATAGGTTATTTTTTTATATCCATAGTCACCTTCGCTATAAAAATACCCACTGTTGATCCTGTGGTTGATACCGGCTTGCGCAGGCGCACAGCAAAGCAATATTAGAAAAAATACTTTCAATAGTTTTTCAATTACTTGCACGCTCAACCTATCTTAAATGGGGCTCTTGGTGGGCAACATACACTAAAAGTGTTTGACATCCTAGTCTGCATACCCTAACTTATAAATATGGGAATTTTTCCCATTTTCACGGAGGGAGAACTCATGACATCAAGCAACCAACACCTGATCCTTATACTCGGTTTATTAACGCTTACCTTTTTCTCGGCTTGTACAAGCTTTACAAACGAGGAGCCAGTGGCGGATGACAACACATTAGCACCACCCACTAATACAACTGAATTAAAAAAGGCCGGTTCCAACGAGGTATTTGAAACCGCCTTAAAAGATTATTTTGTGAAACTATTAGCAAATCAAGCAAATCAACCACGTCTCGGATTTGCAGACACGGCCGAATTTACGACCGCACCCGCAGCTGGTGCTGCTGATACAACAAGCGCTGCTCCCAACACATCCAGTGGCACTAACTTAATCGAACAAGGCGTGGACGAAGCGGATTTAGTTAAAAGTGATGATTCTCATATTTATATTGTCAAACAAGGACAATATGCCTACGCTCAACTCGATGTTGCCGTTAATTCAAGCGTCGCCAGAGTGGTCAGCGACGAACCTATGTTTGCACCTGGGACGCCGGTCTATAGTGAACCCTGGGAAATCCGCATTATGCAAAAAAATGCAAACGCCGTGGGTGCGGCAGAAGTGGCGGTAATTACATTGCCTGAACATACTAATTATGTCAAAGGCATCTATTTGCGAAATGCAAATAACACCGGCACAAATAAACGTCTCATCGTTGTTGCGTCTGTTGCATCGACTAATGTAGCTTATCCCTATAATTATGAACATAGCCTGGTGCTGAATTATGATGTTTCAGTAGCAACAGCGCCCAGCTTGCTTTGGAAATTTGAGATGCAGGGCTATAGTAGTGCAAGCCGCATGATCGGTAACCAACTCTATCTTGTTTCACAGAAAAATATTTGGATTCCAGGTCTAATTGAAGCAGCAAACTCTGAGTTGGATCGAAGAAGTAATCAAACCATTATTGACAATATTGTCAGTTCATCAATTTTGCCCACTACGTGGATTGACGATGTCGCTACACCCATGGTTCTACCGGGCGATTGTTTTATTCCGACTGAAAGCTCAGATGCTAGCGTCTATGCTCCCAATCTAGTCACGATAGCAGCACTAACGATTGATGATTTGAATAACAGCAAATTCGCTTGTACATTTGATGCCAGCCAGGAAGTCTATGTCAGTACTGAATCAATTTATCTAACCCGTGGTGAATTTTTTTATTTTCTTGATCCAGTCGCTGATATTGGTTTGCCGAGAAACAATACTATCATTCACAAATTTGACATACGTGACGCGGCGCTCAACTATAAATCATCGGCACGGGTACCTGGCCTGACAGGTTGGGGTAGTCAAAGCTTTTTCCGCTTTAGTGAGAAAGATCAGAAACTACGGGTCATCACCAGCCAATATAAAGATAACAGGTGGGGTGAACAAGAACATAAACTTTACATTCTAGCGGATTCTAATGGAGGCAGTTTAACGGGCTTACAAATCATTAGCCAACTACCCAATAGCGCACATCCCGAACCCATTGGTAAACCTGGCGAGAATATTTATAGCGTACGCTTTTTTAACGATTCAGCATATGTTGTCACCTTCCAAAAGGTTGATCCGCTTTATGTAATTAATCTAGCGGATGCACTCAATCCCTTTATTGAAGGCGAATTAGAAATTCCAGGTTTTTCAGATTATCTGCATCCCATCGGTGATAATTATTTATTAGGCGTTGGTAAAAACGCAATCGTTGAAAATAATACTGCATGGTACCAAGGTATCAAAATCGGTTTATTCAATATAAGCGATAAAACCAACCCGACTTTAATCAATAGTGTTGAAATTGGTAAGCGTGGCAGCAATAGTTTAGTGGCCTGGGATCATCATGCGTTTAGCATTCTTGATTTAGGCGATGGTCGACAACGAATCAGTATTCCTATGAATGTGCATGACGGTGAACCCTATTTGTATAATCGTTTACCCACTGCTGCTACTCACTACGCTTGGAGTTATTCCGGCACCCAACTACTGACCATCAACCAAAACGTAGAAAGTACTGCCGGGGCCACTTTAGTCAATGATGGTTTTCTAAAAATCGCTCAAGCGGATACTGGCTCAACGCTACGCTACATGTATCTACAGTCTCCACGCAGCATCATTACCGACAATCAAATTTATTTTGTCAATAACAGCGACCTTTGGTCTGCCGAATGGCTAGCGCCAGAGCAAGTTACCGGACCGCAATAGAACGCCATTAAGAGGGGGAGGGTTTTAAATAATCTTCCCCCTACCCCCTTCAAACAAAAACAAAACCACACATCAACCTTATCAAAACTAGACATAAGCCTAAACTTATACCAAACTTTAAACGATATATTACAAAGTGTTAGCACTACTATAGTTTCACTATAATTAATGTTATTCCTAACCGTATATTCAGTTTAAGGCTAGACGTTTTGGCGCATCACAAACGACTCAATCTATTTATTTCTTTTGCCATTTATATATTGCTCACCTTATTTTTGTTTTCTATTTATATACAAGCTGAACTTAGAACTGAGCAAGAACGGTTTAAATCTCAAACGAATACCTTGATCAATAGTATTCAAGAAAAGACCCGTGTCAACGAACTTGTATTAACCAGTGTTCGCGCCTATTTATCACAAAACCCACAAACCAGCACGCAATCACTAAATAATTTTGCACAACAAATATTTGAGTCCAGTCCACAACTATACATGTTAGAAATACAGCAACGGGTCAATCATGCACAAGTGAGTGACTTTGAGAAACGCTATTCAAATTTGTTAAACCAAAAATATAAAGTTAAAAGTTTTTCTTATAACGGCACCCGCCAATGGGAAGATTTAAAGGCTAAAGATATACATTACCCTATCACTTATTTATATCCAAGTGACCCAAGCACCATGGATATTTATGGTCTTGATGTGTATTCGATTCCACACCTTAAACCCGCTATCGAGCAAAGCATTCAAACCAATGAAATTGCTGCATCGGCTATTTTTGAACTGGTCGAAGGCGGTAAAGCATACATCGTATTTTTACCTATTTGGTCAAGTGTTGACAAAAATCAATCCAAAATACAATTACCAGAGAAGCTCATTTCTGTACTCGTAAAAGTTGATTTTTTATTGCCTAGCAACAATCCCATTATCCAAACATCAAAGATTAAACTGAAACCAATTAATGAAGCCAGCAACCACTTCCAGTTTTATGTTAATAACCAACACAATGATGGCTTCACTTTACGTCATTTGAAATTAAGCGAACCTGTCGGCAACAAAGGGCAACGCTTTATGATTGACGTTGATAAGCGTATTAACTTTTCTTTTCTCAATGTCGTCACATTTATTGCTATTGCTTGCATCAATGGTTTGGTCTTTCTGTTTCTATACAAGCAATATATGGTACACAAACAAGCCAATAATTTAGAAATTCGTTTTGGTCAAATTCTGGATAATTCATCAAATGAAATCTATATTTTCAATTCCAGTGACTTAAAGTTTGAAGTTGTCAACAAAGGTGCCCAACAGAATCTCGGCTACACAATGGATGAACTTTTACAATTAACACCTTATGATATAAAACCCGAATATGAACGCGAGCAATTTATTAATTTACTAGGGCCGCTGTATTCAGGTGAGCAAGAACTTTTACAGTTTGAAACAAATCATCAACGAAAAGACGGCACAACTTATCCAGTAGAAATCAATCTTCAATTGGCTCGCTCGGAAGACCCACAAGTCTTCGTCGCGATCATTCTCGACATTAGTGATCGCAAGCAAGCTCAAGAACGTTTGCTCCGTTTAGCTAATTATGATGACATTACTGGCTTACCCAATCGAAATTTATTTAAAGATCGTTTACAACATGCCATCGAAATAGCCCACCATCAAAACAAATTAGTCGGACTTATGTTCATCGATGTCGATAACTTTAAAAAAGTAAATGATACACTAGGACACTCTTGTGGTGACACTTTACTGCAACAAATAGCTTTGCGAGTAAAAGGTGTTTTACGTGAGAGTGATACGGTTTGCAGAATTGGCGGCGACGAATACACAGTCATTATCGAAGATTTTGCTCATCAGGAGCAATTAGCCAATATTGCTAACAAAATACTGCTAGTGCTCGATCAAAGTTTCGACATCGAACAGCACAAGTTGTTTAACAATGTCAGCATTGGCATTACCACCTATCCCATCGACGGCACTTCGATTGAAATTTTAATCAAAAATGCAGATACCGCGATGTATGAAGCCAAGGAGAAGGGCAAAGCGCGTTACCAGTTTTATACTCAGGACATGAACGAGAAAGCTTTTAGACGCATGGAGTTAGAAAATGATTTGCGCATTGCGGTGAATGAGAATCAATTTGAATTGTGGTACCAGCCGCAATTGGACACCAAAAGCCAAGAAATTCGTCATGTCGAAGCGCTTATTCGCTGGCGGCATCCAATCAAAGGCTTGATTTCACCATTGGACTTTATTCCCATTGCAGAGGAAAGTGGGATTATCCTCGACATCGGCACCTGGGTTATCAATGCTGCAGCCCAACAAATTATTGAGTGGCGCGATAGCTATCACGCAACAATCGGTGTCAGCATCAATGTTTCCGGGCGTCAGTTCAAAGACCCACAATTTGTTCAACACATCACTGATGTGACTAACGCCTTGGGCAATCAAAAAGACTTACTAGAAATTGAAATCACCGAGTCTGTTTTATTAGATGATTTGGAGCAAAATATTGAAAAATTACATGCCATTCGCTCCCTAGGCATTAAAATAGCCATCGATGATTTTGGAACCGGTTATTCCTCATTGAATTATTTAAAACGATTCCCGGTTGATATTCTAAAAATTGATCGATCTTTTCTCGTCGAAATCCCCGACAACCAACAAGACAGAGCCATTGTAAATACAATTATTGAGTTATGCCGACATCTTAAAATTGATATTGTTGCAGAAGGAATCGAAACCGAGCAACAACTACAGTTTCTGGTCCAACACCATTGTGATTTTGTTCAAGGTTTTCTGCTATCCCGTCCTTTGCCAATCCCGGAACTCGAACAATGGATTCAACTTCACTTAAAGCGAGCTAGCTAGCAACAAAACATTCGTTAAGCTTACCAAGCCACCGTGATTACGACATTGTCCGTATAAACACCGGGTGCCACATTCTGCCGACCAGGAATGCGTCCATACACTGGGATTTGCATACTACTGCCACCACCAATTCCATTAAACACTTCACTACCCGCTTCACCAGTACCCCAAATTAGAGTGAAACTTGGATCAAGATAAAGATTGTAAAGTAAACTGCTATTGCCACTCGCATCGCGAAGCTGTCGTGTAATCACAGAGCCCTGACTATTCAAACCCGCATCAAGTGTTACCTGATAGGATAAATTCAAGTCACACAACACTTCTACCAAACCATTACTATCGCTCGGAATAGCAACAAAAGGTTCATAAGTGCCGAAACTCAAACTTAATCCCGTGACTAAACAATTACCCCAAGACAACGCAGGTGTGAATACAAGCAAGAAACAAAAGACTCGACTATATTTCACAATAGACATCCTCCAACTCAACTTGTAATTCCTCACTTTGTGGTACATTGATTTCAAAATCGCACTGTTCACCTTTATAAAAGAGTTTGCCAGCATAACTTCCCGGATGTAAATTTTCTAAATAAATTTCACCACGTAAACCAACAATCGAATCAATTGAACCTTGAGCGGTCTTGATGCGATATTCGGCGTAGTCAGCTGGTTTCCGCTGCATACCCTGGCGAAAATAAATATGCCCAACAAACCCTTGAAATTTTTCTAACTCAAATTCCGCGACACCACCACTGCGAAAACTAGGTGAAATTGTTTGTCTATCGTTGTGCAAACTCATATTGACAGGAAGCGCACTGGCGTCTATCGACAAACTGTTCTTCGCATAAGAGGTTAAATTGGGAATAATCAAACGACCCTTTTGCGTGCGTCCCATAGGTTCATTATTGTAGAATACTTGGATATCGTCCAACTGCCCGGCTTTAACCAAAGCGAAGCTATCCCGTATAGGTTGTGTTAAAAAGAATTCATTGTCAACAAAAGCCAAGCTACCGGAAATACTGGTTTGATAGGATTTGTAACCGACAGCCTTAGTCACATCACTGGAAATGAGTGCAAACTTATTTTTGACGCGTAAGGACGCATCGCCCACCCAGTCGCCATTATTTTTAGTTTGTTCGGTTTCACCCAAACGTAACCGATAACCGATGCCACGACCCGCAGGCGCGGTTTCATGAATATAAAAATTCTGATTGAAGTGATCTTCATCCTGAGTGTAGCTTGCATTTGCAGCGGCACGTCTACCCAAACTGGTGTGTAAACTTAACAACATTGAATTGGAAAACACACCCGCTGTTTGCATCTGAGTTGCTCGCAATAATAGGGAGGTTAAACGACCAATGCGCGTACTCAACACCACACTTAATCGCTGAGAAGCCGTTTCGCGATGGTATTGTGTTTCATTATAATTAAATGATATCGAACCTAGTTTTAGACCATGTAAACCAGCGCCAACATTTTGTGATTGTTTGGTGCGAACCACACCCGGTGGTAAATTATGGTGCGCATAATTTTCATCAAAATAGGAAATATCCGAGCGTAAATGGAAAAATTTTGATGTATAGTAATAGCGCGCATAAGCAGCTTTAGCGCTTTTAGCCGCACTTCGACTAATGGCCACACCGGCGCTCAATTCGCCTTTACGACTTATCAAAACATTCAACATAGGCCCAAGGTTTTGCAAATCAGGATCGGCTTCACCACGCAAGCCCAGAGTTAACCAGCGACGAAATCCAAAACGGTGAAATGCCATTACGGTGGGGTGACTTGTTTTATAACCCACATCCCAATTTGCACCAACGACTTCATTATTCAAATTCTGTTGTTTGAAACCAATGGTATACGAATATTCATGCACATTTTTTTTTAACAAACGATTCGACACATAATACGGTACACCAAGCACACGTTCGCGCCCAAACACATCGGTTATTTTTAAAAATGCTTCGCCCGAGCCATAGACATTTGGTAAGTCGTTAATTTCAAATTGACCCGCAGGCAAGCGCTCTGAACGCACCAACACATTATTCACATAAACATCGACCGTGGAACTGGTTTCTAATAAACCACTCACATCGAGCCCAGGGTATTGTGCAAAGTACGGCGACAAAGAAAATACCCGACTAATATTCAAACCCGCGTAAATACCACTACTGCCCAATTCACCACTACTCACCGCAACGTCACCCAGTGTAAGTCGTAGTAATTTATTTGGAATATCGCGAGTTATATTCGACATGGTTCTCGACCAAAAACTTGCACCGTCAATTTGCGTATAATAAAACTGGCTACGCAATAAGAATCCATGTGCATTTACCACGGCTTCCAAAGGAATTTTCGGTTGGCTATAGGCTTGCCCACTTGCACCGTTTTGAGGAAAACTATAATTCAGAAATGCTGAATCAATACCAAAAAGATTATTTGATTTTGTTTGCGGCGTCGCACTCACAACTGTTTTGTTTAGTAAATGCGGGTCAACTGAAAGTTGCAAGGACAAACTGCTTTCATTGACACTATAACTCACTTGAGGACGTAAACGTTTTAGGGATACGTAGGCGGTGTGTTTGACATGCACAGCAGTATTAACCGCTCGAATACCTAGTCGTTCAATATCATCGGCACGAATTAAAATATCTTCGTCTTTGGCCAAAAGTACGAAATATTCACCTTTATCTTCCTGATTGAGTAAAATTTTTAGTGGGATTTCCAAATCTTGCTTATCTGCACAAACAAGTGTTGGCAGTAATACCAATAAAACGACAACAACAGGTATAGCAAAACGTGTCATCAATAATCACCATGGTTAAGGACCTGCAACCTGTGTTTTCTTACGTGCAATCGCTTTACATTGCTCAGCATCAATGCTTGTTTGGGAATGTAAAGTTTTTTTGCCGGCTTGCACGGCTAATAGATATTGTTTGGCTGCTCGGCAGTCGGCTTCTTGCAATGGAATAGTAAATGTCCGTTCGACACCCGGCAATATATACCAACCGCTGGTTTCCACCGTCGATAAATCCGTTTGTGACTGATCTTGAGCCACTGCAAATATTTTCTTTACTAAATAGTGACTATTGCCTGTGTTTTCCATGGTGACATGGATCGCGCCGTTTCTCACACTGGTACGAGTAATTTTGTGTTTTGGCTGTTGTTGTTTTGCTTTTATGAAAATGGGCATACTGAATCGAAACGAGAAATTCAATGCGCCTTGTTTTTGCCCTTGTCCAGGTAACTCTTGCGCGAACAGTCGATAAAACTTTTCATGCTTTAAAGCGGGTTCACCGCGATAACCGATACGCACTATGCGTTGTTGATCTTTTTCCAATGTGACTATTTTTGGAAAAAAAATGATGTCTTGCGTGGGTTCGTATAAATCATTGCCCGCACTATCTTGTGCCCACTTCACACTTTCCAACTGCACTGTGACCGCATTATCACTGGTATTGGTAAGCTTCAGAACATCCGATTTTTTTTCACCATCAAATTGAAAACGTAAGGGATGAACTTTGAACGTACTGGCATGCACGAAAGTGGATACAAACATCAATAGCACAAGAATTAGACTGGTGCGAAAAAGCAACACAGCGTCCCCCACATGAATTCAATATTATTATTAGCATGCGCCCGGTCGGGCGTTTAACCCAACCGGTGCAAGAAAACCATTAGAACGCAACAGTTACCGTAACGGTATCGGTGTAAACCCCTGGAGGTGCTGGCTGGTTACTCCAGACTTGAGCGTCGACAGTATAAGTTGTAGGTGAACCCGCACCTAAACCATCGACTGCATCGGCTGGATAGGTATCTGTGACCAAATTATCACCCCAATCATTGCCAATATAAGTTAAACGATACAATAAAGGATCGCCGACACTATTGGCCATGGCACGGTTAGCACCGTCATAATGCATACCTGAATTCAAACCAACTTTGTAAGCAACGCCCTGGTTACAGGTGACTGCAATAGTGCCTGTCGTGCTGGACTCTGTACCATCATAAATACCAAAATCAATCGGCGTGGTTTCAACTGTGCAAGCGGACGCCACTGTGGCCATAATATCCATAGTGGTGGAAACTTGAGCTTGAGCTGATAGTGGTAATAAAAGACTTGATGCTAGAACTGGCACAGCGAAGAGACGTCTGTCCATGAATAAACTCCTTGTTATATGTGAACCTGTTTAGCAACTACAACAGCCAAACATGTTCATCCCCGACAATAATACTTCCCCAAGTACAATTACAGACCATAAAGTGAGTGCCTGCAAGCTTAATTGTATAATTTACTCAAGAATTTGTGAATGACATATTTTTGACGACCAAAAATGGCTATGATTTGCTTGTTTTTGAAAAATACAGCAGCATTGATTAATGCATAGGAAGACTTCATATGGTTTATCGTCGTGACAAATCACTCGTAAGTGAAAATAAAAATGCCGGCAATTAACCGGCATATCTATTTTCTTAAGGACTGGTTTTAAATAATTGGCTGCTCATCCGCACCTTCTTTTTCCGGTGGCATTAAGTCTTGTTTAGTCACGCCGAGCATTAAAGTTGTTGCACTAGCAATGAATATTGATGAATAAGTTCCAACGATGACGCCTATAATTAATGCCGTGGCAAAAGCATGAATCAAGGCACCGCCAAAAATAAATAACGCGGCTAGCACCAATAAAGTCGTTAATGAGGTCATTAAGGTACGGGCCAAAGTCTGGTTGATCGATGTATTAATCACCTCAGTCGGTGTACCTTTGCGCATTTTTCGGAAGTTTTCCCTGACCCGATCAAACACCACGATGGTGTCATTGAGCGAATAACCGATAACCGCTAGTACGGCCGCAAGTACGGTCAAATCAAATTCAATATCGAGAATGGAAAACATACCGATTGTAAAAATAACATCATGCACCAAGGCAGCAATGGAACCTACCGAAAAGCGTTTTTCAAATCGAATCCACACATAAATTAAAATACAGCCCAAGGCCGTGAGCATGGCTAGCCCACCTTTTTCCACCAACTCGTCACCGATCTGTGGTCCAACGAACTCAACACGACGCATTTCCACAGCAGAGTCAGACGTGTTTTTTAAGATATTCAACATTTGTGTGCTCAAGTCCGCACTACTGACACCTTCTCGCGGCGCAATCCTCACCAGCACATCTTTAGCAGTGCCAAAATGTTGCACGACGGCGTCATCAAATCCATTTTGCGCTAAGGATGAACGCACTTTGCTCAAGTCTGCCGACTCTTGATAACCGACTTCAATCAACGTACCCCCAGTGAAATCAATTCCGAGATTTAATCCACGTACACCAATTGAAATAATACAACCAATTAAGATCACAGCCGAAATGCCCATGGCGACTTTGGCATGTTTCATAAAATCGATCGTAGGGACTTTCTTCAAAATTTCCATGTTATTCTCCTAAATCGTCGCCACTAAATTGAAAGTTTTTTCACTCTACGTCCACCGTAAATCAAATTGATTACACCGCGCGTACCCACGATAGCGGTGAACATTGAGGTTAAAATTCCAATGGATAATGTAATCGCAAATCCTTTAATTGGTCCAGAACCCATAGCAAACAAAACGATTGCGGCAATTAAGGTGGTCACATTGGCATCGGCGATGGTCATAAATGCTTTGCCATATCCTTGATCAATCGCTTGTTGCGGTGAAACGCCGGCACGCAGTTCTTCACGTATGCGTTCGAAAATAAGTACGTTAGCATCGACCGCCATACCCACGGTTAATACGATGCCCGCAATACCAGGCAAAGTTAGCGTCGCTTGCATAATTGATAACACGGCGACGATCAACACTAAGTTTAGCGCCAAAGCTACATTAGCAACCAGACCAAATCCCATGTAATACACCGCCATAAACGCGAGTACCAAAACAAATCCGATAATAACCGAAGCAAATCCCTGATCGATATTGTCTTGACCCAGACTCGGACCAACTGTGCGTTCTTCGACAATATCAATCGGCGCTGCCAATGCGCCGGCACGAAGCAACAAGGCCAGATCGCGAGCTTCGTCAGTGCTATCCAATCCAGTAATTTGAAAACGGCTGCCTAAACGTTCGCGAATGCGGGCAACATTAATGACTTCTTCGACTTTGCGTTTACTCTTAACCGTCTCGCCACCAATTTTTTTGTATTCGGTTTTTTGTTCAATAAAAACCACGGCCATGAGTTTGCCAACATTTTCTTTGGTGGCGTTAAGAAAAATTCGTCCGCCTTTGCTATCCAAGGAAATAAATACCGCAGGACCACCGGATTGCTGATCAATACCCGATGACGCATCAACAATATAATCACCGGTAATCATTACTTGTTTTTGCAACAATTGTGGTGTGCCATTGCGTTCATGGTATAACTTAGTGCCAGGAGGTATGCGACCTTTGGCTGCCGCCGCAGCACTATGCTCTTCGGCCACCATGCGAAATTCCAAGGTTGCAGTTGCGCCTAATATTTCTTTCGCACGAGCGGTATCTTGCACGCCGGGCAGTTGCACAACAATGCGATCCACGCCTTGTTGTTGTATCACTGGCTCAGCAACACCAAGTTCATTCACACGATTGCGTAAGGTGGTAATATTTTGCTGCAAGGCAAATTTTTGAGTTTCACGAATTTCGTTTTCGGAAATAGCCCCACGTAGATAGAAATATTTTTCATCTTGTGCTTCCGTATAAACTAAGTCAGGGAATTCTTTGCGCAATAATTTACGCGCTAGCTCACGTTTATCAGCATCACGAAAACGCACTTCCACATGGGCATTACCTTCAGTCACGCTACCTTCGTTGCTGACACTAAGATAACGTATCTTGTTATCGCGCATGAGGCTGCGAAAATCCCCACGATAACGTTCAATCGACGCAGCAATCGCGGCATCCATATCCACTTCCATTAAGAAATGTACACCCCCACGCAAATCCAACCCTAGATACATAGGCAACGCACCCAAGTCAGATAACCATTCTGGCGTCGAAGGTGCTAAATTCAATGCCGTAATATAACCACGTGAACTTAATAAATCGCGGATTTCATCTTGTGCTTGTATTTGTGATTCCGTATTTTTGAAACGCACCAATAAACCACGTTCGGTCAAGCTCATGGATTTTGCTTCGATTCCACGTCGTTCTAATAAAGCTTCAACTTTTTTCATCACTTGGGTATCGATCTTAGCCCCACGCGGCGGTGCCGAAACTTGCACGGCTGGATCTTCGCCATAAAGATTTGGTAAAGCGTATAAAGCACCAATCGCGATAACGAATATAATGATGAGATATTTCCACAAGGGATAGCGATTCATTGACTGCGTCCTTTTGGTAATTCTATTGCTGTTGTTTTCCAGTGTTGCGCCGGTTTTTGCTTAGCGTGCAGCTAATCTGCTTAAACTTGGGGTTAAGGCTAAAAAAAGCAAGCCTTCACTCGCAAGCAAAAAAACAAACGACCGCGTTGAAGCGGTCGAAAGCATTAAGCAGATTTGATTGTACCCTTAGGCACTAGGGATGCCACGGCATGTCTTTGCACTTTTATTGTTAAATTATCCGCAACTTCTAGTGTAATAAACGATTCGCCGGCATCAGCCACTTTACCAAGAATGCCACCACTGGTGACCACTTCATCGCCTTTGGCGATGCTCTCAGTGAGTTTCTTATGCTCCTTGGCGCGTTTCACCTGAGGGCGAATCAATAAGAAGTACATAATAACGAAAATCAGCAATAAGGGGATCATGCCCGCCAAACTACCACCGGCTTGACCGGCTGCCGCGCCACCTTCTGCCATGGCGTCAGATATGAAAAAACTCATGCAATCATTCCTTTATATATATGAAGAACTTGAAAGGGCGCTATTATTACACATCCGGGCAGACTTGTGAGCGCATGGCATAAAATTCTTGGCGCCAATCGTTAAACCGCCCAGCTTCAATAGCATCCCGCATTTGTTGCATAAGCCAATGATAATAATAAAGATTATGAATGGTATTAAGACGCGCCCCAAGAATTTCACGACTTTTGTCCAAATAACGCAAGTATGAGCGACTGTAATGTCGGCAAGTGTAACACTCGCATTGCTCATCTAGTGGCTTGGTGTCGTACTCATATTGGCTATTACGTATTCGCACTACACCATTTCGGGTGAATAAATGACCGTTTCGTGCATTGCGTGTCGGCATAACACAATCGAACATATCAATTCCGCGAGTCACTGATTCAACCAAATCTTCTGGTGTACCGACACCCATCAGATAACGCGGTTTGTCTTGTGGCATGAGTGGTGCGGTGGTGTCGAGTATGCGTAACATATCTTCTTTCGGTTCACCTACAGATAAACCTCCAATAGCGTATCCATCAAAGCCAATATTAGTTAGTTCTGTAAGTGAGCGCTCACGTAACTCAGGATACATACCACCTTGCACAATTCCAAACAACGCATTGGCATTGCCTTCATGGGCTTTTTTTGAGCGCTCGGCCCAACGCAAAGATAATTCCATGGACTCCTTAGCGACAATTTCAGATGCTGGGTAAGGCGTGCATTCGTCAAAAATCATAACAATATCCGCACCCAAAGCTTTTTGTACCGCCATAGACTCTTCCGGGCCGAGAAAAACCTCACGTCCATCAATAGGTGACTTAAAAGTTACCCCTTGCTCGGTAATTTTGCGCATTTCACCCAAACTAAAAACTTGAAAACCTCCGGAATCCGTGAGAATTGGCTTATGCCACTGCATAAAATCGTGTAAATCGCCATGAGCCTGAATCACATCCATGCCCGGACGTAGCATTAAATGGAAGGTATTGCCGAGCACGATTTGTGCGCCCAGATCGAGTAATTCATGGGGTGTCATTGCCTTGACTGTGGCATAGGTACCCACTGGCATAAATACCGGCGTTTCCACCACGCCACGTTGGAAACTCAAACGTGCACGCCGCGCCTGACCATCTGTTTTAAGTAATTCGAATTGCATGTGTAAACCTGAGACTAGACCAAAGCCAGGCACTATAACAAACTTCTCTTATCGAACGAAGTTGCTTAATCACTCTACTCTATCGTCCACCCAGAAACACGATTCGAATCAATTTACGTCACAGAGAATTGATACTTTTGTTGTATAGCAATCTCTCCCAATAAATCTATAATGTTTCGCCTGGGAGGGGGATCGATGGAACAGAATCATGCAAAACCACTTTGTAACCAGCGTTGGTGAAATCGCTTTAACCGATGGTTTGAGTTTGCCAAACGCGGGCAGCATACTCGGTATTGAAGACTTTGACGCAGATAGTCTAGCGAGGGAAATTGTTTATCAGCTAAGAGAAAAGTCCTGGCTAATAGACTTCATTCGTTCACACACACAGCACTATGTTGCAGACTTACATAGTGACAATATGCTTTGTTATCATTTAAGTGATCAGTTACGGCAACAACGAATTCTGATTAGCCGCTTTGAAGCACCCAGTGGTGGCGGTGGTTCTGCACCCGCACCAAGTACACTCGCGTCAACCCCTCCCCCCAGACGTCCCCGCCCAGCAAAAGCCGTTGCCGCAGAAGAAGAAGCGCTGGGGCCACAACCCGATGAAGTATCTCAAGTTAAAACTTTGCGTGCTGCATCTGAAAAGGGTTCCCCCTTCTGTGAGGTTTGTGAAAAAGCCGCAAAACAAAATTCGAGAAAGTCCTCATGAGCGAGTCTCATGCCATCTATGCATTAGTCGATTGTGCGCGTGACCGTCGTTTACATGCCGCCATTAGTCGCTCAGCCTGTCGCCATACTTGCTTGATTGATGTGCATGAGGACGATGAAATCACTACTGTCGCTCCTTATTTAGTTCAGCTTTACCCTGACCGATTGCTTTACCGTGCCTTGTTTGAAGAAGGTGCAGCAAAACATTGGTGTATTTTTTTCACCTCGCATTATGATTATGAAATTTTACTCGAACATTGCCGTGAGATTTTATATGCGCGTGCGCAAGATCGTAAAAAAATGTTCTTCCGTTATTATGATCCACGCGTACTGCGTAAACTCTTGCCTGTCTGTGATGACAAAGAACTCACTCAGATATTTGGTCCTATCACGGCGTTTTGGCTACATGATCCAGAGGACGCTTGCCTGCACCATTACTTTTTAAAAGATAAAATGCTTTGTATTAACAAGCAGTCCTTGCTTTCACACGATAATGAATTGACTGAACCAGTGTAGATAATAAAGAGTACAAACTTACATGCTAAATTTTCGCCCACACACCTATGACCAATTATCAAGACTGCCACGTGCGCACTTTGAATCTGAACTAGTCGAGTATGTAAAAACATTTTTTGCACGCGAGCATGAAGAACTAGGCGCTACCGCCAGTCTGGAAATTTGCCAGCGTATTTTAAACAATGCCGAATCCCTAGGCTTCCAACAACAAAAATCCATATTTTATTTTGTCAGCATGACTTATATGCTAGGTACGCGTTGCTTTGATGATCCACAAATTGAATGGCTGGGCGCACATTTGAAGAATGAGTTCACGCAAGAATCAACGCGTATTTCACGAGCCTGGAGTCATTGCCTAGATTACATTGAAAAAACCGCAGGTGATGAAAATCAATTGTTAATCGCAGCCCTCATCCGCGCCAAACATACTGCCCTTTCGGACGTTCCAGATTCTAGCAAGCAGGACTTTAACATTCAATTGCTCGATTTTTTACAATGGCTTTATCCAGAGAAAGTCGCCTATCAAACTAAAGAAAGTTTAAGCGATCTAATCAAACATGCATCACTAGTGGCCCAGCATCACTTAATGGATACAGGAAAAGGAATCGGACTGCTTTCTAGCATAATGTTGTTTCTTGGCAGTTTTGTTCACGAAGACCCACTTTATCCTTGGCTTGGGAAAATCTTGTGCGATAATTTCGCCACACCAGAATCTAAAATTCAGAATCTATTTTTTGCAACCCAAAATTATATTGAAATCGCCTTGCGTGATGATGTTCAGGCCGGAGCAGACGATGAGTAAAAAGAAAAAATCCAATCTAAATTCGCAGACCCAAACCATTGAAAGCAAACCTGCAGCATCGGTACCCGCTGAAGATTCAGGGCAGGAAAAATGTCCCGCGTCGCTTGTCAACACCGTCACTCCGATACTCACACTTAAACAAGCCAAAATCATTGCTCTACCGGCTGAGCGCAAAACCATAAGCGAAGATATTCATCATTTCCCCCCCAAAGATTTCGACGCTGCTTTTGTTGCCGAAGCAAAAATAAAATTTTCTGAAACCAATTGCGGCAATGCTTATGAGCAAGACGGCGAACTAAAACTCAGTGGTGCTAAGGTCACACTATGGCAAGATAAAGATTGCACCACCCCTATTGAATTACAAGGCGGCAGTCTCAGCATTCCCAACCATTCGTTAAAACAAGGGGTTTCCTGTTATATACGCGCCGAAGAAGCCGGAAACTGCAAAGTTGAACTTAAATTAAATGCCTCATCAAAAAGCGGCATCACGGTCGAACAGGCATTGTCGAAATCCATTACCATTGAATCCAGCAATCGAGTCTCTGCATTTATCAAAGCGGAACATTTAATAGTATTGCGTGAAAAAGATTTAAGTAAAAAACAACGCAAAAATGATTCGCTGGCTGGTTCAGCCGCCGCCGAGGCGGAACAACATATATTCAGCGATGCTAGCCGCATCGAACTCAGCGCTTTACAAACGGCCGATAATCCTGCCTATAAAGGTAAAGGCCAACTAATACTTACGCCAGCAAATGCGGATGTCTACTCCGATGCAGAATGCACAACAAAATTTGATGCGAATGGTAAAATTGATTTTGACAAACTCAGTGGTAGCGAACCGCTAAAACTTTGGTTGCGAGGAAAAACGGCTGGAAAATTCAAAATCCAACTAAAACTCGACCCACCCGATGATGACACAATTGTTGTCGACAAGCCTGCTGAAGGTGAACTTGGCTGTGTCGATTTAAAACTGAAGCTTTTCGATTTCAAGAAAAATGATATCAATTTAGCAGTGGAACCCGACGTTGCCGACCTCACTACCTATTGGGACCAGCTAAAAAACCTAAACCTTGAACAAAAGGAAATGAGTGATGCGGAACGAATCGGTACGGGCCGTGTGCTGCATATACAAAAAGACGGGCATCATGCGCGCGCTAAAATCGTTATCGAAAAAGCGAATGCTGCTCATTGGCCCGATGCCGCTAAAGATTACAAGTTAGTCCTTAACACTGCCGATGCAGATAAAAAAGGCAAAAAACGTTCGGGGTCCATTAAAGTTTTCGATGCCGAAACACAAGGCAGCAATCAAACTCTACCCCATAAAATTACACTCGCGGACGCCAAAGCCAAACAACAAACTTTTTGGGTTGAAGGTTCAGGCATTTGCGACGGCTGGCGCGGTATTCGCCTAAGTCTAGGCATCGACCGCGAAAAAGGCGGGCCTGATAAAACAGAAAAATGGGATGCCGACTGGGGAAGCTTCACTATTTGTAAAATCAAAGAAATTAAATGCGATGTCGATAACGACGGCGCAGGCGAAAAATATGTTGAAGACGGCAATAAAGTTTTCATTAACATCGCCAATGATGCACGCACATTAAAATCCGTCAGCGGCAAACGTAAAGCCGAAGTCACTGCGGAAATCGAACCTAAATTAAAAGACTTGGAAGTGTTTTTTAGTATTGTGGAGCACAAGGATAATTACGCAATTACTGATTTACCCGATGAGTTTAAGCAGACCAAAATTGGCAGACTAAAGCAAACCATAAAACCGATCGACAAAGACGACCCCAAAAAATTGCTGCACATGTCCGTGAAAACGGATGAGAACGGCAAAGCCAAGATTGAAACCTTGCAAGCACCACAAATGGGATTACATAAATTTAAAATTGGCGCTTACATACTCAGCGATGTGCACCATGCTCGCTACATTGAGGAACATAGTGATCTTGGAAAATACAAACCTGCACATTCCAAGGATTGGCTTGAAGTTTGGCGCCGAGTCTTCTTCCGAGTAGTAGCAATGAAGCGTTGGTCTGGTGCGTCTTATTTAGATCGCTTTGACCAAGGCGCTTTGGAATCAAAAACATCTGCAGTTGGAATAAAACTCGAACGTTCTTTAGCCCCTGTTGAAAAAGACTACGAAATTGCACAGCCTCATGTATTGAATTGGGCGAAAGCGGCACTTGGCGGTGCTGCGCCGGAACGCACTATGTATCTTTGTTTGATTAATGGACGGGGCGATAAAGGCAGCGAAGAAGACTCTTTTGACTTGGGCAACCCGACATTTAAACAAATAATGTGGACATTGCCCTATATTCGATTTCGTAATATTACAAACAAAGCAGACTGGTTGGTCCACATGAAATTGAGCTATGATGGTAATGACTATGAACTCACCAATAAAACAACGATTGAACAAACTGGAGATTTTGAATTTAAACTCCACCTCGATGTCGATGAACTTTGGGAGCAAATCAAGACCTCGGATGGTGAAGCGAAGGCAAACGATATGCTAGCCAATGCGAGCATCGAATTTAAATACAAACAAGAGAAATCCTCTTCTGGATTAAGTTGGGGTGAAGCGGTCGTGGTTTGCATGGACACTCGGGAGCCCGATCACGCAACAGAGAACGCCAAGGATTCCGCGAGCCATACATTTCTACACGAAATTGGTCACTATGTTGGCTTAGCCGCTAAGTTTCAACCTGACTATGATAATTCTGAAAATCCCAACTTTTATTCCGAACGTAATGGAGAACGCAGTGCACGCGGCAAAGGCGGTTATGGTGTTGGCCCACATTGTGATGGTTTGAACGATAATTGTGTGGTTTGGTATCAATTTAAGATGACTCAGGAGTATTGCCCGAGATGCAAACTTATGATGCGCGCGCGTAATCTATTTTCACTTAAAGCAGACGCAAGAGCCGAGTTTTAGATGATCAAATTTGATTTGCGCAATGTGACTTACCGCACCTTGCCAATACGTCGGCCAAAGCAGAATACATTTTTTGCGATCCTATGTTTTATTATCTTGATACCTAATAATGCATGTGCTGAGAACAATCGCATGCAACCAAAAGGAGTTACCATGTTAGATACCGATATAATCTCTATCAAAGAGCATATCAATTCTCCAAAAAAAGAGCCCGCTAATATTATAAAGCTAAATTTGATAGCACCAACTAATGACGAGGAACCCTCCCTGCTTGTACATGGTTATTACAACATAAACGTTGACCTCGCTGGGCACTATTCACAAAAACTACCTTCACCAATTTATATCGTTGCTGTGGCGCGTTCTTCTGGACATGTACATATTCAGAATTTAGTGGCAAATGATGATATCCCGGCACGTTATCTTGGCAACAAAGGTAAACCAACTGTTGTCAAACACGGGCCTACTGGCCCGTCAACAAAGGGTATATCTCATAGCACGTTCTTCAATGTTGACTTAAAGCGCCATCTTGGGCTTGGTAGTGCCGAAGATACTTATGATGTCTTTGCTTTTTTAGAAGATATCATTAGTAAAGTTGCCAGCGCAGACAAACGCCAGGAACAAGGAGATCAGCAAGACTCAATTCTCTATAACATAACAGCTCCCATTAATCACATGCACCCGATTTCATCAGCGAGTAACCAGCTTGCATTTAAGCAAACTTACGAAGGCACTGTTCTTAGTGGTAGTGCTGCGAGTAATCGCATTTCTTTGATTGTCTTTTCCATCAGTCAGCAGCAACCGGCATGGACTACGTTATTCGTAAAAGATCACCCGGGTATTCAATTTGATATTCCTTTGAAAACGTTTTTACCGGATGTGAAACCTGATGAAAAAGTTATCGCATTTGCAATGGTCGATGGAAAACGCTTAGCACCAATTTATCTGAATTTTCCATGAGGTCTATTTTCGCTGAGATGATGACGTGGAAGTTCAACCCGATGACCAAACAAGTTACAGACAACATTTAAAAACTTTAAGCAAGCTTTACCAAAAACTCACTTTTATCACACCTTTGGGTCGGACCCTGCTAAGTCGTTGTTTTCATAGAACCTATGACCGCAAAGATAATCTTTAAAGCTACTAGAAGCATAAAATCCAGTTGCAAAACAACCATGCTAGACTCTATAAGTAATGATCATTTCATAAATATCGCAATGAAGAATTTATGGGAAATATTTTTTGATATGTACTCGCTGGTAAACTTTTTCACTGGCTTGAATGAATAGAAACTTAATCTAGTATGCGATTTTCCTTGAGAGTTGTTGTGTTGGTTTTTCAATTAATAGGTAAAATAGCGAAGCAGCAAAAACACATATTGCAAGTGTGATAAAACAAATCAAAACACGAGCCCACTCAGCCTCTACGAAATTAGTAGATAGATTTATTACACGGCCACCTATTGGAACATGGATTAAATACAGCGAATAAGAAACCGTACCTAACCAAAAAAAACGATTATAGGATATTTTCACATATAAAATCATCAAGGCTACAACAAGCGCTAGTATAGGCATGATATAAGGTGCAAAAACTTGGCAGGTTGCAATGCAAATCAATCCTAGGGAAAACGACTCGTTTCTACCGGCTAAACCACATCGAAACTGAAAACAAACAATACCAACCAAAAATAGTGGCAAATAGTGGAAAAATAGATAAGTTTGTGGAATCAATTTTGATAACCCAAGTAACGCGAGTGTAGTAATCACGCGATACAATAAACGATTGTGAACAAGCAACGGGAATACTATGGCAATAAATAAATAATATTGAAACTCAATCGCTAAGGTCCAGAACACCACATTCAACCATGGCTCGGAAAAAAATGCGTTCAAATAAAATAGATGTAACACTAGAGATTTTAAATCAACATTAAATGCTTCTCCCTTATAATAAGGAGAAAGCGTCGACAAGTATCCCAGGATTATGACTAAAATGATGGATGCAAGATACGCTGGCTCGATACGGACAATCCGCTTAATCATAAATCCTTTGAATCTGCTGATATGATAGTTATTGCAATAAAGTGTGTAAGGAATAATAAATCCGGAAATAATAAAAAATATTTCAACACCCAACCAACCATAGGCACCCGTCATTTTGACGGTATTATCGATTGGTAAAAAATCCGGGCGTCCATTAGTAAAATGAAACCAGCAAACACTAAGCGATGCTATTCCCCGTAGAAAATGAATAATGGCAATATCATTTGTTGGTTGTTGCATGTATTCCGCTCATCGTTTCTACTCAGGTTGTTACAACAAACAAAATTGAAGATTATTGAATGATATGTGAGCATGTTTCACGGATAATCTTGAAATCAAGTAGATGTCCGCGTTCCTAGCCATAGTACAAACTTCTTCATTGAGTTATTAAGCTTCTTTCTTCCTCTAATAACAATTAAAGGATTTGTACAATTTCAATGCCAGATTCGCGTTTAACCGAAAATACCTCTAGAATATTAACACTTTGGGTCGGACCCACATAACCCGTTGTTAAATATAAAATTCCACTTAAATAAGGAAATTATAAAGCTTAAAGTGTGATTTTTTATTGAATATTTTGATTATAAAACGTCGTAGGTTCCCGCAAGCTGAAACCACTCTCCACTTTATTGATTTCCCGATACATTGCAGAAGCGCCCATTTGCTGTTTAACACGTTTTAAAAATGCATTTGAACCGATCGCTAGGCTATTGCTAAAGCATTCATCGCGCTTCATAAATACGCGCGAATTAATGCAATCCTCCAAATATGACAAATATATAATTTGAAATTTGTTAAAATACTTAACACCAGCAAGTTCATTTAATGCAGCTTGATCTATAATATGAGACTGTTTTGTTGGATGTGCAATTTGTTGAAAACCACCATGCAACCATTCACTAGGATGAGCAACAACACCGGCTCGTACCATATTCAAATCAATATAAGCCATACAACGCAACAAATACACTTCGGTTTCAATTGCGGTTGCATGATAGCGGTCCTCCCAGAAAGCCCCTTTTCTTGAGTGATGTTGATTATATTCTTGCGCCGTGCGTCCGGCGATGAGTTGCATGCTTTTTTGAATACGATTAGAGCCGGTATCACGAACAAGCAAATGTATGTGGTTTGAGGTCACAACATAGTTAAGCACTGATAAACCAAAACGCTTCTTGGCTTCATATAACCAATCAATCCAACGCTGGCGATTGTGTGCATATCTCAAAAGAAATTGCTGTTGATGACAACGTTGCGTCAAGTGCCAAACATGGCCGGGAATAAAGTATCGATTTGCGCGCGGCATATTCTTTTCTCTTTGTTTTTTGTTTAAAAAAACTTTGCCTTAGAAAAAACCACGGGTCAATAATCTAGCTGACAAACTAATTCTAAAAAACTAATAATAAACTTAAAAAAGACTAGATAAGGCTGTTTTCACCTCATATATAATAGAGATTTGCTGTATAATCAAGCTCTTGTGCGGGTCCGACCCAAAACATTAATAGATAAGGAGTATTTCTATGAAACGTCGGGATTTTATTCGTGTCATGGGTTTCAGTGGTGGTGCGTTTTTCTTACCACCGTTCCTAACAATGAGCGATGCGGTGCTCGCGCAAGAATTTTGGTTGGACGATTTGTCCAAATTCGAAGATATACGTTTAAAATTGCTTGCCTACGCCATGCTTGCACCAAGTGCACATAATACTCAGCCCTGGCTGATCAAATTGGAAGCAAAACAACAATTTAGTTTGTTTGTGGATCAGGATCGCTTGTTACCCGAAACGGATCCGCCGGCGCGACAAATTCATATTTCCCAGGGAAGCTTTATTGAGAATTTAGATATTGCAGCTCAAGCATTTGGCTACCATATGCAAGTGAATTATTTTCCTGAAGGTGAGTATGCAAACAATACAATTGAAAACAAAGCAGTCGCTCGTTTTAATTTACTGGAAAATAAAAATACTCAAGTAGATAGACTATTTAAGCATATTGTTGCTCGCTCAAGTAATAAACGAATATATAGTAATACGCCACTATCGAATGAACATATACAAAGCATTGCCACGCTTTCAACTAATGATGATTTAAATTTAACAGTTTCAAATGACAAACATCTCTTGCAATACTTACCGCCAATGCTCACTCAAGCAATGACGATTGAGGTCAGCAAGCAGCAACGTGATTTGGAAACGATTCGAATGTTTCGCTTCAATAATGATGAAATAGAAAAATACCGTGATGGTTTATCCATCGCTCAAACAGGCAAAACTGGATTAATGAAATGGATGATTGAGCGTTTTTTTATTTCCCGAGAAAAAGCCAAGGCCGATGATTCCAAGTTTGCTGAACAAGCGGTTAATTTAACTGAGCGACAAGCGGCTTCCACACAAGCATTTGCTTGGATCACAAGCAAAACCAATACACGCCTAGACCAGGTACTTGCAGGACGTTTATACGAGCGATTAAACTTACTCACAACTTCGCTCAATGTAGCGCAACACCCCATGAGCCAAATATTAGAAGAGTATGCTGACATGGCTGAATTAAAAGCCAAGTTTTATGAGCGATTGAATATTAATTCAGGTGAAACCGTGCAAATGTTGGTGCGATTGGGTTATGCCAGCGAGATTCCGCATACACCGAGGCGGCCAGTAAATTCAGTTTTACTATAGAAAATCCAGCGATATAAAATCCACGCTTAACAAGCATTGACATGGAACCACTATAAATTCCTTGTCCACAAACGAAAACGTCAACGTACAAATATCCATCCATTACCACCGCCGGCACCATCAACTGTTCCCCAGCTAGCGATACTACCCACCCAATATGCGGCGTTCACATACCCAACAACATCGACAATATTCGTAGTGCCGTTGCTAATTCCTCCACCATTTGCAAATGTACCTCCCCATTCACCCCCACCAATGATACTGCCACTCCAGCACGCACCATACCACCAAGGGGCATCGCTATAGGCACGCGCACAATGGCTAGCGGATAAATCATTATCATTGTCATAAGTACTAAACGGCAAGCCGTTGGAAGACAATACAATTCCAGGTACGGACGAACCTATACCATTGCTTTGCTCAAAAGTGATGGTGTAGTTATTGTCAGCATCAAGGGCAAAAGGAACGCGATAGTGTTGGCTGATGCCTTCGCCATAATCAAAACTCCAGGCATAGCGCAACTCACCAGTGGGTGCTAAAAGTGTCCAGTGTTTTAAACCGGTATATACTTCAAACGACTCCAAGTCTTTGCTGGGTTCACCTTTATAACGTGGTAAGGTGTTGATCGCAGCTCCCCAAGCAAGCTTTGTAAAAACTTTTGCAGAGCCTCCACGCAAATTACTCCACACTAAGGTCCAACCACCACCATCGGTACTCATATCACAATAGACACGAAATGAATCCAATGCTGCGGGTGTTTTTAACCAGTAGATACCACTAGTCAAACTAGTATTGCCATTTTTTAATTGATTACAACTAGCGCCTGGATTTTCTGCCGACTTACCGACACTCTTGCTTTGCGAAAGTGCATCCACACTAAGGTCCAATTCATTAACTTTATTTTCAATAGCAATAAAATTATCATTCACGTCATTTGCTACCGCTGTTTTACCTGCTTCGAAACTATGCGGAATACTGAGCGGAGCTGCACTGGCAAGACTAGCAACTACCATCATGCTTAATAATAGTGAAATGTTTTTCATGTTTAGTTTCCTCATTGACTTGCAGCAATATGTTTGACGCCGACCAAGTTTGGCACATAGACTCTCAATATTTAATGTCTTTGCTAACATGGCTGGACTGATGACTTTTATGGCTACTATTCACAACCCAATTACGCAAAATAACCACGACTCATTTGCATTATAATGTAAAAGCTGGTAGCAAAGAATATTCGTTTAATCTTAGCACTGTATATAACACTAAGGTAGTAAATTGCTGTAATTACTACCTTAGATCACTGGAACAATTGATACAAACTAAACTGACAGCGTCAAAAACAGTTGTATAATCGACAAAAACCAATTGGCTGACATCGCTTTTGTGATTTTAAAATAGCGAAAATATTAAGCTCATTCTTACTTTGCTCATGCTCTACGATTCGCTTGCAAAAAAACTTTAATCCACTTTCTGAATTCCTTTAACTATTAATAACGCAAAGGATTCATACCAAAGACCGGCTCAATGACCGGAAAACCGAGCACGCTTGTCGTGTCAGGCAAGGCTTGTGTGATATTGAGTCGCGGAAATGGGGTATTGTTCGCTGTAAAAGTTTGATTGGGTAAACTTTGTATATACGCAACTATCACATCCACCACACCGACTACATTTTCACTCGCCACCTCACTTGGTGACACGAGTTTTAATGCGCCCGCTGAATCTCGAACTAATACTTTTACACTATCGTGTTTCGCTTTATCGATAGCAATACGATTAACCATGGGGGGATTATCCGAAAAAAAATAAGAAGCGTATGTTATATAATCTCCACCATCACCATCGGTTTTGGTGTAAACAAAACCTTGTATGGCTCCCAATTGCGCGCCGGTCATAACACGGAAAGCATCCGCAATAAAAGCATGTCCTCCACCTTCAATCAAGGCAGGTTAGAAGTGTAATAAACATTTGTAGCGAATGTGTTCCAATTGGCTATCGCTGAATCACTTGCAAACAATTCAACAAAACGTTAGCTGCAAAACCCAAATTCCCAATTACCCAGCACAAAGTTTCCACCCCAAAACGGTTCACCACGTCAACCAAGGTCTGCCCACAAGTAAATATTGCTTCCACACTCCCAGTAATTGTGTCGCCGGTATGAAAATCAATATCATTATTAGGATAACGTGCTTTTAGTTCTGCGATTCATGTATAAATTCGTGCCAAGCCACCTTCGAGCATTGCGTTGCTATCACTACGCAAATTCATATGTGGTTCCAAGTCACCATGAAAATCGCCTCAGTGGATAACAACTAGCTCGGATTCATCATTATTAAGTTGCAGGATTGGTGCTGTTTCCATGGTGTTTTTTATTTGGGGAATAGAATCTGGTGTTTTTTCACATGCGGCCAAACAACATAAGACAAGTACAATCCATGTGCTAATTTTCATTAATTTTCTCACATCTTCACTTCTTCACTACGTTTGTATAAGCATTACCGATTAAGGCATGACAACAGCGAAGCCTAATAATTGAAAGTCTGCGATCGCAGTCACTCCAGCGGTCACATAGCGAATGCCAGGAATTAGGTTGGCTGTAACAATTCCTTTATTACGCGCTGTATTTTGGCAAAAATAGATCTTTGCCCCACGTGTTAACAATGCTTCCACTTGGGCTTGAAACGGATTGCTTTCAGTAAAAACTTCGGTTGCATCATTATCAAGCACTAAGCGATAAGCTTTGCTATACATAATGATATTTAAATCGATTTGTGACGAAGACAGTCCATGGGTAATTTCATAATCGTCAAGCGCATTTTTAATATTGCCCAAACCATATGCTTTAGCACAATCACTAGTGGTACAACTTTGATTAAGCTGATAGACAACCTTGATTGGTTTTTTTTGTAAACAGCGCGTTATCGCTTGGGTACCTGGGCCAAACTCATCATCCAATGGCAAACCTGAAATCAATCCCATCGGACAGTCATCATCATCGACGTGATTAATTAATACAGCAGTTGATAATGCATTATCAGAAAGCGCTAACTCGGATTGATCATCGGCTGTAGCCATACAGGCACAAACAAAAATTATGGGTAACAGTTTAGTCGAACGCAAACCCCACATATTCCCCCTCCCTGGGTATTTTTTTATGCTAACTACATTCCTTGTAGTTCGAATTAAAATTATATTTATTTGTGTGGGAAGACTAAGCAGAAATTTCTTAAAAGGCAAGAATGCAACAACGTGCTGTCTGAGTGCTTATCCTGTCCGATTTTTTAATACGGGTCAATAGTAATTATTGGGCGGCTTCGTGCAATTCCTGCTAGTCGTTCTACATTACCAGGCGTTAACGGCCCATTAATTTCTGTAATATCATTTGTAGTTCGTCGACACTCATATCGACATATTCAATCACACGTCCGTATAACATAGCTGTTGGTACGTTTTGTTTGTTGAGTTCTTGCTGCGCTTGAAACAAACAATAAATAACCACTCGCTCTTTGCGTGTCAATCCGTCACCAATATGCGGAATATCATTCATATTTTTCATCACTAAATTATAT
>Ga0224506_10000349_pt1 | contig 42014 bp, 41 predicted proteins | sample SF_Jan12_sed_USG_2_FD_169108 | JGI IMG/M metagenome (GOLD analysis project Ga0224506, IMG submission 169108) | Sediment microbial communities from San Francisco Bay, California, United States - SF_Jan12_sed_USGS_8_1 | ecosystem: Environmental > Aquatic > Marine > Sediment | place: USA... | reverse complement strand
GCCAATCTTTCGCAGGCGCTGCAAAAATCCTTCGCTGGTCCTGCTGACCACACGGCCAGGATGCCACTGGGACGTAAGGCCTCATAAGAGGAAATCAATCCATCCATGCTGTAGAGCCAATTATTGTTCTTTTGCGTGAGACCTTCAGGACCATTGTCGACATCCAGCATAATCGCATCATAAGCGCTTTGTTCAGATTTAATGATACGAGCAACGTCACCTTCATGTATGACGACCCGCGAGTCCTGCACAGGATAACCAGCATGCTCACCTAAAGGGCCTCGATTCCATTCCACCACAGCCGGTATTAACTCAGCCACTTCGACCTGCGCATGATCACCCGCATGTTGAAGCGCCGCCGCCAGCGTAAAGCCCATCCCCAGACCACCAATCAACAGCCGGGGATTGCTACTCTCTTTTAGCCTTACACAGGTCAGCTCAGCAAGCGCATCTTCAGAGCCATGTTTGCGGCTATTCATCAGCTCACCACCAACCCCAGCTATGCGTATAGAAAATTCATCGCCGCGTTGATACAGGCGCAATTCTCCACCTTTACCCGGTATGGATGTACTGTCGAGCAAAACCCAGGGTCGCATAAACGTCTCAATCTGTTGGGGTGAATTAGGGGCAGAACACAATAGTTTCTAATGTTAACGAATTCTGTGTTCAATCAATAGGGTTAGATTATTGATTGGGTGCTTATTTTAATATCTTGTTTTGTTAGAAGGGTGTTTGGGTGATTTACACGGTCAGGGCCAGAAGAGGGCATTCAAATGTAGGTTGGGTTAGCGGTTTTTGCGTAACCCAACAGCATCGCAACAGCGATTCATTTTTGTTCTTCTGTTTAAGATGTTGGGGTTCGTTCCTCAGCCCAACCTACGGTCCTTGTTTAAATCAGGTCAAACAATCTTAGGATCATCTGTGAATCCCCAATTTGCCGCCTCCAAGAGAGCAATGTATTAGCTCTTCTAACGGCGGTCGATTCAGACATCCCTGTGTGCAGCATTATTCTTTTCGCTAGAGTGTGTTGGCTAGGGCTTTTATCTTCCAGTAAGTCAGGCGCTATTAATTGGTATACTTTGCTATCTTCAATTGCATTGATAAATAGTTTTCTTTCATCTTCGGAGCCAACCTCGGTATTAACCAACTCAATACCAGTATTGGTTAACTCACCATTTATAGGATCAAGGTACCCAAGAATTCTTGCAGAGCTCAGTCGGTAGCCAATATGTCTTTTTGAATAACCGGTTTTATTAGATAGCTGTTCTATATTTTTTGATCCTTGCAACGATCTTAGAACTATTTTTATTGTGTCAAGGCTGTTAGCTTGCGGTATATCCTCAGTTGATATAATTACAGTGTCGCTTGATGGCTCAATTGTTGAATACTCTAACGAATAATATATAACAGTTCTAATAATAGATTTTACGAGCGTATTGCATGATTTGAATGTGATAAGGCTGACCCCAAACTCCCCATATTTTCTTACGCCTTCTGAAATTAATGCATGAATAAATGACTGGGTAGTTAAGTCAACCGATGAAAAGTCTATACAAATGTTATTGTTGTTTTCAAGGTGCGGCAAAATATCCTTGTATCTAACTTGTCTTGCTGTATCTTTATTTTCTGCAAAAGAACCAGTTAAGTCATACATGATTACTGTGGAGGAAGTATTATTCATTCAAAATTAATATTCACTTTTTTCTTTGGTCTGTATTGTCTTGTGTATGTTTCCAAAACTCTTTTTGATAAATTATTAAACTCCCTTCCTGAGGCAACCTTTATATCAAGACCTACTACTGTCCCTTTCCAGTTAGGTAGGTTTTGGTAAACGTCATGCCTATCATTGACAGGGCTGGCGTTAAAATCAATGGAGTTTTGTTTCCGTCTTAACCTAAATGCTGCAGAGCCGGATATGATGGCAAAATATTGACGAGAAGCATGAGCGATGCATTTGTTATAAAAAAGACCAGCTCCTGCATTGTCTGAGCTGCTATACACAGACTTTACCGCACCAGAGATACCAGGTTTAACTGACTGCATTACACTATCGCAGTCATCAACAACAGATATGGTATTTGACAGTGATGTATATAGACCAATACCACAATCAGCAACACCGATAGAAACCTTATCTGATTGTTTGTAATATTGAGCACAAGCAAATGCAGGAGCGCCGCCCGCATGTTCCATTACATTGTTTGTTAGCTCGCTCAAGCTATATTTAACCGCATCTGAATAACGTGAATGATTTTTGTTGAGTATTGGCATTAAGTTCGCCATAAATTTTGCTCGATCAGATGAGTTTACAAGCTTTGTTATCGGGACAAAACTACCAGATGGTTCGTGTTCAGTTATTTCTCTGGGGTTAGTTGCAGATATATATTTAAAAAGCCCCATTCTTGCGACATAGTCTACGCCTTTGGCATCTGTGTTCTTGCAGTTAATTTTCACTCCTTGCCTTACCCAGTAATCTCCCCATGCTGCCAGCATCGAAAGCATAAATGGCTCAAAGTGGGTATATCTTGGGTTAAACTGAAGCGTGAAATGCTCTGGTGACTCTGGGAAAAAATGATTTGATCTTAGCAAGCTCTCTAAAGTATGAAGAGATGCTTGATTTTGTATACTTATAATCAATCCCATTGTTTGTTTATGCGCAACATTGATTCATGTAGTTTGCAGCATTACTCGGAAAATCGAGCAATATTAAGGGGAGCTCTAAATTGGTTCGCATACATTAGCCCCCTAAAAACACCGAATCGAATCTTTGATAAGTGAGTTATCCCGAGTATCTATAGCAAACCTGAATGAAGAACTCGCACCTTCACGTGTTTTCATATAAATAGACATTTCACAATCTAGCAAGTTTTTAACTTTACCTTTTTCTTTTAAGTTCACATTCTCGCAACGGGTATGGAGGTTTGTTTCATGACCTTTTTCAGCAATAGCATATGAAAGAGTGCTAGCGAGCAGGTCTCCAATCGTTTTATTCGCATCTGATCCTGTCGGGTTGCATAATTCTGATTTTGATAGTTTTACATTCTGGTTCTTGATCAATGTTTTGAAGGCCTCTTTAACCTGTGCCTCAGATGCATCATTGCCAGCTTCCACAATGCTAACAACAAACAAAAGAGGTAAAACAGGAAGCAGTTTTCTCATCATAAAAATGCACCGTAATAGAATTCCGCACAATCAAGGGGGCAGATAACTTGATTCTCATTTCATCACTCAAGTCCATACGTCTTACCATTCCATTTGATGGCCTCAAACTCCCCGCACTGCATACACTGATACCAACTAATCTGCTCCTTAGTGCGAAGCAGGGCGTTATAGCCGGGTTTCCCCGACCGGGTGAAGATCTTTATCAATTTATTTGACTCAAATATGGCAACAAATTTACCAGTTTGATTGTTTTTGTCTTTATAAACACCGGTATAGAACTGTTCTTTGATGCCATTGTTATTCATGTCCAGTGCCCATTGAAATTGCATTTTAGAGTTTTTGAATTCCTGATATTGCTTCTGGCTAGTGTGCTGTTTGAGTAAAGCATCTGACAACAATGTTGCCTTTACCCAGTTTTTATTCAGCTTGCTTATAGATTGTGTCAGTATTTTTGTTTCTGTTACCGGAAATTCGATGGTCATCCACCAGGCATAGAGACCTTCCTCAGAGGCGAGGGCAGTTTGTTGTATCAACAGAAGAACTAACAGCAGGTATTTTTTCATTCGTGTTGTTCCCTTGCTTACCAGTCTATATGCCAATGACGACCACCTGCGGCATTGGGCTCCCGAATAACTGAGGCGCCCAGTTCACTTATCCGGTTTTCGATATTGTTTAAAACATCAGGTGCGCCGACCGGCCAACTGATATCTCTAGCAGTATTGGATAAGTGATTGGATACGGCAGCACCACCGCTTACAGCTCGGCGAATGATCTGTTCAAACTCCTCAACCATCTGAGCCGATGTTGCAGTACGGTTAGCAAGAAACCAGCGATCCATTTCCTGTATGTGAGGGCGGCGTACATAGGTGCTGAGAAATTCCTGACGATTTGCACGAATACGTTGCACCATTAATTCAGCCTGACGTTGGAATGTTCTGCCACGGCCAGTAATACGAATCCCTGATAGTGGAAATTCCTGTCTTATCTGACTTATGAGTTGATCAATATTGTGAGGTCTTATTACAGCTGCTTGAGTCATATTTACCTTTCCTTAGTTTTTACCACAACACTTAAATTTATGTGTAACTGACAGGTCATCAGCATAACGCCAATGTCACTAGCCTAACAAGGTTTTATCGCTGACGGGAACCTGTAAAAATCTGGTATGGCTCAGTAAGACTGGTTATTATTTATCCAACGTTTGGATACCCAAGTACCATCTACAAACTCAGGGTGTTTCCCGCAAAACCTGTATATAATTAGTGCAGTTTTACGATATGAATAGCGAAAAATGAGAAAAGTTACTAAATCACACAAGTTGGACAATGTCTGTTATGACATCCGTGGCCAGGTCCTACGCGAGGCCCGTCGCATGGAGGAGGATGGGGAGAAGATCCTCAAGCTCAACCTGGGCAACCCATCACCCTTTGGTTTTGATGCCCCTGAAGAAATCGTCAAGGACATGATTCACTATGTGCCCCAATCTCAGGGCTATAGTGATTCCCGCGGCATATTCTCTGGTCGCAAAGCGGTAATGCAGTATTGCCAGCAGAAGGGAATCAAAAACGTCGAGATTGATGATATCTATCTTGGCAACGGGGTCAGCGAACTGATTGTTATGTCCATGCAGGCCCTGCTTGATAATGGACAGGAGATTCTTATCCCGGCACCCGATTATCCACTCTGGACTGCAGCCGTGAGTCTGGGTGGTGGCAAGCCCGTCCATTATCTCTGTGATGAAGAGAATGACTGGGAACCCGATCTGGCTGATATGGAAAGCAAGATCACCAAGAATACGCGCGCCATCGTCGTAATTAACCCGAATAATCCTACCGGGGCCGTTTATTCTCAACGAACACTGGAATCCATTATTGAACTGGCTCGCAAGCATGATCTGATTATTTTTGCAGATGAGATATACGATAAAATTGTCTACGATGAGGTCGAGCATGTTGCAGCGGCATCACTTGCAGATGATGTGCTGTTTGTAAGTTTTAATGGTCTGTCCAAGTCCTATCGTGTTGCAGGATTTCGTGCTGGCTGGATGGTAATCAGTGGGGCCAAACACATGGCAACAGATTATCTGGAGGGCATAGAATTACTGGCCTCAATGCGTCTCTGTTCCAATGTACCGGGGCAGCACGCCATTCAAACAGCCCTGGGCGGTTACCAGAGCATTAACGATCTGATTGCTCCTTCTGGTCGCTTATACAAACAACGAGACCTTGCCTATAAACTGGTATCTGAAATTCCTGGGGTGAGCTGTGTCAAACCCAAGGGGGCCATGTATATTTTTGCCAAACTGGATCCTGAAGTGCATCCAATTAAAGATGATGAAAGATTTGTGCTGGATCTGCTAATTCAGGAAAAGATATTGTTAGTTCAAGGTTCAGCCTTTAACTGGCCTGGCACTGATCACTTTCGTATTGTCTTCCTGCCACGAGAAGATGAACTGGAAGAAGCCATTAGCCGTATTGCTCGCTTTTTGTCGACTTATAAACAGGATTAGTGTTTTGTTTTTATATTTAGTTACTTTACAAGCATATAAATAAAAACAAGATTTATAATCAACAAAATAATGCTTAAGGATTTCCAGAATTTGACAGGATTCCTTTTAATCAGTGGCACATAATCCTGATTGATTAATGTTGAGTCTGGATGCGAAAGGGCATAAGTAAATTCAGATAATTTGTCAAACCGCATTTCTGGATTGATATTGACAGCCTTTTCAATCGTCTTGTCGACCCAGACAGGGATATCCGGCCTGAAGAACTTAACTGATCGGTACGTGGCTCTCCCCAGGTTGCGAGCGCTGAGCTCTTTAGTAAAAGGCAATTCTCCTGTCAACATTTCGTAAACAATCACCCCCAGAGAAAATATATCTGAGCGATGACTGCCTGGATCTCCAATGTGATACTCTGGGGCAGTATAATTGATGGTGCCGAGCAAATTATTTTGCATTAGTGGTGTACTAATTTCTTCAATTCCGGCAATCTTGGTTGAACCGAAGTCAATAATTTTCAAACTATCATGTTTATCAAGCAAAATATTCTCGGGCTTCAAATCCTGGTGAATCATTTCCAGGCGATGAAAAGCACGAAGACCATGCGCAATCTGTTCCGCATAATTTCTGACTGAAATAATTGACGGTAGCGGATGATCCTTCATCCATTGACGTAGGGTCTGACCTTCTACATATTCAGTGATGTAATACAAAGCCGTACGTTTTTGTCTGGATTCAATAATCTGAACAACATTAGAGTTTTTAATCCGTTTCCCTGCCCATTCTTCATGTAAGAACCGATTTATATACTCAGCATCATCATCGTAATTGAGAGAAGGGGCTTTCATGATGACAGTAGATTCATCTGCCGTATCTTTTGCCAGATAGACCTCGGTACGTTTATTAGAAAACAACTGACGTAGAATTTTATAACCATCAAGTATCATCCCAGGCTCAAGAGGGGGAGGGAACGGTAATTCGATCAGTTTATTGTAAAACTCTTTTTCATTTTCGGATGGAAGACGATCAACTCTGACTAATTGACAGGTAAGATTATCATTGCTTTTATTAGTGACTGCATGGTCAACAATGGATTTACATGCCTTATCCAGATCTTTATCATTGTCCTTGATATGCTTTCTTAATAGCCCATCCGCCAGAAATTCATAAACACCATCGCACACCAGTAAAAAGATGTCTCCTGTCTCAACAGTGACAGTTCGAACATCTATGTCCAGTCTCAGATCGATACCCATGGCGCGACTAAGATAAGATTTATCCTTATCCAGTACAATGCGGTGATCATGGGTTAATTGCTCCAGCTCATTATCACGTAAACGATATATTCGCGTATCACCCACATGGAATATATGAGCTGTATTAGATTTGATGACAACTGCGCTAAATGTGGTGATCATTCCCTGTGCATGGCCAAACTCACGTTGACCCTGGGCATGCAACCAGCGATTTAAGGCGGATAACACTTTTTGCGCAGAAGTTTTTACGGTCCAGCTTTCTGGCGAACTGAAATAATCGGACAGAAATCCTTTGACACAGGCCTCACTGGCCCGCTTACCGGCATCACTGCTGCTGACACCATCGGCAATGGCAACCGCAATCCCTTTGGTTGTCAATAAGGGTTCATCAGGCACATGAATCCCACAGGCATCTTCATTTTCTGATTTGATGCCTGCAATACTATATTGGGCTGATGAAATCTCAAGAGAAGCCATATTTGAATTATACCGTAAACTCCTTACCCAAACGGGAAAGGAGGTTATCTAAGTTGTTAATAACAATTTAGCCAACTTCAATCATTTGCACAGTACCATCCGGCATTACTTCGGCCATATGACCTTTTGGCTCATCCAGGAACAGGGCAACGGCAACAAATGTGATTGAGGCCGCAGCAGCTATTACAAGGAAAAATATCTGCGGAGAAACAAACGATAGAACAGTCAGGAAAGTTACAGCACCGACATTACCATAAGCACCTGCCATTCCAGCAACCTGCCCAGTCAACCGTCTTTTAACTAGAGGTACAATAGCAAACACAGCACCTTCTCCGGACTGAACAAAGAAAGAGCAGGCCATGGAAGCAACAACTGCCAGCCAAATAGGCCAAGCTGATGTAATATTACTCATTATCAGGTAGCCGGCAACTAATCCAGCAATGAGGATTAACATGGTTTTCTTACGTCCAAATTTGTCACTGAACAAACCACCACTAGGACGGGCCACCAGATTCATAAAGGCAAACCCGGAGGCTAACAGGCCAGCCGTTATGGCAGATAATTCAAATGTATCCATGAAGAAAAGTGGCAACATGGATACCACCGCCAGTTCTGATCCAAATGTAACAAAATAGGCAAGATCCAGAACGGCAACCTGCTTGAAATTGTAACGATCAATTTCTGGCACCTCTTCGATAAATACGTGTTTGTTAACCTGGTAAATCCGGATGGTCTGAAATATAAAAATTCCAATAAGAACCGCATATATAGTTGTTGTTATACCAGGGCTTAGCATTTTTAGGTTTTCTGGCCCCAGTTTCCACGTTAATACGGCAAGCGCAGCATACATGGGGATATTCATAATGATATACAGGAAAAAATCCCCTTTACTTGTCACTTCCATGGCACCCGTCTTTTTGGGCTTGAAATAAGTAGATCCTTTTGGCGTATCCGTTACAGAGAAAAAATATATAACTGAATAAATCAATGCCAACACACCTGTTGTACCAATGGCGTACCGCCATCCATCATCACCACCATAGAGTAAAGCAATTGTTGGTAAACTCATGGCTGCGGCAGCTGAGCCAAAATTTCCCCAGCCACCATAAATACCTTCGGCAACACCCACCTGCTTGGCAGGGAACCATTCACTGACCATGCGAATACCAATAACAAATCCAGCACCGACAAAACCCAGTAGAAATCGCATTAATGCTAGTTGTTCGTAGGAATCAGCTATGGCAAATCCGAAGCAAATAAAGCTGCCTGTGAATAATAGCAAGCTATACATACGACGAGGGCCAAAATGATCCACTAGCATACCGACAATAATTCGTGCCGGAATGGTCAACGCCACATTTATAATCAGAAGAGCCTTGACCTGTTGATTTGTTAGATCAAAGGTTTCCCGTATTACTCCCATCAATGGTGCATGGTTAAACCAGACGAAGAAACTCAGGAAAAATGCAAACCATGTCATATGCAAAATTCTTATTCTTCCAGTAAATGATAATAAATTTAATTTGTTTGCTTGTTCAGTCACTTTGACTATACCTCGATGTATCTAATTTTCACGCAACAAAAAAGGCGTCAGAATGGTTTTGATAACCATGCCTGGACGCCTTTGTCCCAACAGATAGATCGATCAGTGATCCATCATTAATACATGCAAACCGCCGTTGGCCTGCGTTGTTTAAATTTCAATGCAGCAAACTAGAGCAATTGCTATGCCAAATGTTTACGTTTAGTTTTTAAAATATATAATTATCGGTTAAGTGATTAATATAAATAAGAAACTCACATGTGTAATTTTGCACTGTATCGATGCTAACGGTTGGACCAGTCATTTGGGAGGCATTCAAATCTACGCATACGCACTGCATAAGTGCATTAGAAACCGCTAATTTAATTTAATGCAATAAAACAGTGCGTGAAAGCCATATAAGCCAGTAGTGCATCATTACTAAAATGTAAATAATCTATAATAATCAATCAGTTAATTAACTTGCTCAATTTTGGCACACTCTCTGCAATATCTGCATAACTGTCCCTGAATTGGGACCGTTGAATAGATTTGGATTACGACCCAACGGCGGGTCAGTAAATTGATTCCGGCTGTTCAACACAAAAGAACTGGACAACGGCGTCCTGTTACACGGGGTTACCCCCTTTGTAACTGACGCCGTTTTTTTATTGTGTTTTAAAGACAGGTTAACTGAATCAGGGTTGATCGGCTTAACCAGCTTGATGAGGAGAAAACAATGGCTGAAAAACTCGTCGTAATTGGTAATGGCATGGCGGGTATCCGTACCGTTGAAGAGTTACTCAAGATTGATCCACTGGTGTTTGATATAACCGTGTTTGGTGCAGAGCCCTATGGTAATTACAACCGCATTATGTTGTCACCTGTATTAACCGGTGAAAAAGAATTTGAGGAGATCGTAACTCATAACGATCAATGGTATGTCGATAATGCTGTGTCTCTCTATAAAGGCAAGGAGATTATTGAGATAGACCGTGTTAATCGTAAAGTAATTGCCAGTGATGGAACTCAGGCAGAATATGACCGCCTGTTGATTGCAACTGGTTCGAATCCCTTTGTTATACCTGTTCCCGGTAATGACCTGGAAGGTGTTGTCACCTTCCGTGATATGCATGATGTCAATACCATGATGGATGTAGCAAAGACGCAGAAACATGCCGTTGTTATCGGTGGGGGACTGCTGGGTCTTGAGGCCGCCAATGGTCTTATGCAACAGGGTATGAGTGTAACAGTCGTTCACTTGATGGAAACTCTCATGGAACGCCAGCTGGATGAAGCCGCAGCTAATATGTTACGTACTTCTCTAGAAGAGCGTGGTCTGAATTTCCTCATGGCTGCCCAGACCGAGGCCATCATTGGTAAAGATCGTGTTGAAAAAGTGCGCTTCAAAGATGGCACTGAAATATATGCCGATCTGGTGGTGATGGCCGTGGGTATTCGCCCCAATATGGAACTGGCAAAAAAAGCTGGCATCCATTGTGAACGAGGCATAGTGGTTTCTGATACTTTGCAGACCTTTGACCCACGTGTCTATGCAGTGGGTGAATGTGTTCAGCATCGTGGTATGACCTATGGTCTGGTGGCACCCTTGTTTGAAATGGCCAAGGTTTGTGCCAATCATCTTGCCAAACATGGTATTGGCAGATACGAAGGCTCGGTTACTTCAACCAAATTAAAGGTAACCGGCATTGATCTTTTCTCTGCGGGTGACTTCGTGGGAGATGAAACAACCGATGAACTGGTGTTTCAGGATAAGGCCAGCGGTGTCTACCGTAAGCTGGTTGTAAAAGATAACAAGATCCAGGGCGCTGTGATGTACGGCGATACCATTGATGGAACCTGGTATTTCGATCTTTTACGTGACGAAACCGATATCTCGGATATGCGCAAGAATATCCTGTTCGGTCAGGCCCATCTGGGTGACTCCGGACACGGTGAAGAAAATCGCATTGCTGCTATGTCTGATTCTGCCGAAATATGTGGTTGTAATGGTGTCTGCAAGGGCGACATCGTTAAGGCCATTAATGATAAAAAACTCTATACATTAGAAGATGTTCGTGCACACACGAAAGCCTCCAGTTCCTGTGGTTCCTGTACGGGTCTGGTTGAAGCCATTCTGGCAACCACAGTTGGTGGTGATTATTCCACAGCACCTCACCTGAAACCCATGTGTGGTTGTACTGAAATGACCCACGATGAAGTTCGTGCGGCCATTACCAATAAAGAACTCAAGACCGTGCGTGATGTGATGACCGGCCTTGAGTGGAAAACACCAGATGGTTGCGCCAAGTGCCGTACTTCACTCAACTATTACGTTGTCTGTGCCTGGCCTAAGGAAGGTCTGGATGATTACCAGTCACGTTTCATTAATGAACGTGTTCACGCTAACATCCAGAAAGATGGTACTTATTCGGTTATTCCTCGTATGTGGGGTGGTGGTACCTCACCGAAAGAGTTGCGTGCCATTGCCGATGTAGCAGAAGAGTACGGTGTAGAAACAGTACACGTTACTGGTGGTCAGCGTATCGGTCTGTATGGCCTGAAAAAAGAAGACCTGCCAACCATCTGGAAGAAGTTCAGTGACGCCGGCATGGTCTCCGGTCACGCCTACGGTAAGGCTCTGCGTACCGTGAAAACCTGTGTCGGTAAAGAGTGGTGTCGCTTTGGCACACAGGACTCAACCCATTTAGGCGTTGAGTTGGAAAAAATGACCTGGGGTTCCTGGACACCTCACAAATTCAAGATGGCCGCGTCCGGTTGTCCACGCAATTGTGCTGAAGCCACCATCAAGGACTTTGGTGTGGTCTGTGTCGATTCCGGTTATGAACTTCACGTCGGTGGTAACGGTGGAGTCAAAGTACGCGCGACAGATTTCCTGTGTAATGTCAAAACCGAAGATGAAGTGCTGGAATATGCCGCAGCCTTTATGCAGCTCTATCGTCAGGAAGCCCACTACCTTGAACGTACTGCACCCTGGTTAGAACGTGTTGGTTTGACTTATGTGAAAGAACAGATTGTAGAGAATGAAGAGTACCGCAAAGAACTGGCGGAACTGTTCCGTGAGTCACAAAAGTATATGCAGGATGACCCATGGGCAGAACGCGCCAATGGTACCGATAAACATGAATTCGAGCCCATTGCCACCATCACTATTGGCAAGACAACCGCTACCGCATAAGAGGAAACAACGATGTCAGCAGTAAAACAAGAAGCAAACTGGATCGAAGTCGGCCAGGTCGAAGATGTACCCAGGCTCGGTGCGCGAGTGATTAAAACGGATGATGGCAACATCGGTCTTTTCAGAACTGCCGAGGATGAAATCTTTGCCCTGCGTGATGAGTGTCCACATAAAAAGGGACCACTATCGCAGGGTATTGTGCATGGCAAGAAAGTCACCTGTCCTTTGCACAACTGGAACATACAACTGGACAGTGGTGAAGCTGTCGCCCCTGATGAAGGTTGTACTGCTTCTTTCCCAATCAAAATAGAAGGTACAACCATCTACATCGCTATTTAGGAATAGATATGTTATTTGGCAGACTAAAAAAGAATCCCATCAAGATTGCCGACAAGCCGGTAGTTGAATGGAAATATACCACTTGCGGTTACTGCTCAACGGGTTGTTCCATTGAAGTTGGTGTAGATGCCAATGGTGAGGCCATTACTTCACGCGGAGTGGGCAGTGCCGATGTCAACCGCGGCAAACTATGTCTGAAAGGGATATTTGAACATGAATTGTTCCGTTCCAGCGGTCGTGGTCGTGTGCCTCTGATACGTAAGCGGTTTTATGAACCCTTTAAGGAAACCAGCTGGGACAAAGCACTGGATCATTCCGCGAGTGAAATAAAACGGATTCAGGAAACCTATGGTCGAGATGCCTTTGCCATTGTCTCTACCGGTCAGATCATGACAGAAGAGTTTTATACCCTGGGTAAACTGGCCCGAGGTGTACTCGGCACCAATAACTATGATGGTAATACCACCTTATGCATGGCTTCGGCCGTATCGGGTTACAAAAGATCCTTTGGCTCCGATGGCCCGCCTGGTTGTTATGATGATTTTGAACATACCGACTGTCTGATTGCCTTTGGATCCAATCTACCGGAACAACACCCGATCATCTTCTGGCGCCTGAAGCAGGCACTCGAAAAGCGTAAGTTCCCTGTAATTGTGGTCGACCCACGCGTCACCATGCTAGCCCAGATGGCCGACATGCACCTGCCGATCACACCGGGGACTGATGTAGTACTGATAAACAGCCTGATGCATGTCATTCTGGATGAAGGACTTGAAGACAGGGAGTACATTAATGCCCATACATCAGGCTATGAGGAATTCATAAAGATTGTTGAAGAATACAACCCGGTGATGGCCGCAAAGATCTGTGGCATTGACGAAGACACCATTCGCAATGTGGCTCGCACCTATGCAAAAGCCGGTGCCGCGATGAGTATCTGGACCATGGGTATTAACCAGAGCACCCATGGTTCTGATGGTGTCGTCAATATCAACAATCTTAATCTTGTCACTGGTAACATAGGTAAGCCCGGTGGGACTTCCTTATCGATTACCGGCCAGTGTAATGCCATGGGCACCAGAGAATGGTCTTCCTGTTCCGGTCTACCCGGTTATCGCGTACTTGAAAAAGAAAAGGACCGCGAAGACATCGCCAAATTCTGGGGTATCGATCCTGAGTTCTTCCCAAAGAAACGCGGTTTGTTTCAGACTGATATATTCCCAGCCATCGAAACCGGGCAAATTAAAGGCCTGTGGATTGTTGCCACCAATCCCATGACCTCCATGCCCAACACTGCACGTATTCGCAAGACCCTGGAAAAACTGGAGTTCCTGGTGGTACAGGATGCCTATGAAGACATGGAAACCAATGAGTACAGCCATGTCTATTTCCCTGCATCCATATGGGCAGAAAAAGAAGGCTGTTTTACCAATACGGAACGTCGCGTCAACCTGATTCGCAACGTGATTAAGCCCTATGCTGAATCAAAACCGGATCTGTGGATCTTTAATGAGATGGCTAAACGTTTCGAGCAGGGCCAGAAAATCAAATTCCCTGAAACCACGGAAGGGGTATTTGATGAACTGAGACAACTCTCCAAAGGTCGTATGCTGGATTACTCTGGCATGAGTTATGAGAAGATCGAGTCACATCGTGGTATCCAGTGGCCCTGTACCGAAGGGGCAGAAACCGGCTCACCACGCCTGTATACCGATGGTAAATTCCAGCATGAAGACGGCAAGGCCAAATTGATTCCCTTGATCTTTATCGATAACAACGAACGACCTGATGATGATTATCCTTTCTGGCTCAATACCGGTCGAGTAGTAGAACACTTTCATACCCGCACCCGGACCGGCAAGGTGGGTAACCTGAATAAATTCAGCCCAACACCGTATATGGAAATGAATCCCGATGCGGCCAAAGAACTGGGTATTACTCATGGCAGTTATGCACGCCTGACGTCACGCCGTGGTGACGCGGTAGTGATGGTACAGCTGACTCAACGCGTCGCACCCAATAGCGTGTTTATCCCATTTCATTTTCATGAATGTGTAAATCGTATTTCTCTCGGTCTGCTAGATCCCCATTCACGTCAGCCTGCCTTTAAACAGTGTGCTGTGAAAGTGGAACCGGCAACCGATCAGGGAACAGCCGCTGTGCGTAATAAGGCAGCGAGGGCTTTTTAATTAAATTGGCCCCCTCTCCCTCTGGGAGAGGGCAGGGGTGAGGGTATAAGTTTATTTACCCCTCATCCTAACCTTCTCCCCAAAGGGGAGAAGGAACAAAAAGAAGGTGTTTTATGTTAGATAAAGTTAAAAAACGAAAATACTTCGAGCGCAGTGATGAACCTGAATACGCCCGCTTACCGCAGTATGATGCACCACAAAAGAATCGCTACGGTAAGGTCATCGACCTTGCGGCCGAAGATGAAAAACTCAAGGGTAAAAGCTTAAACATCAATGGTGATACCTCAGTAGGTGAACACCCTAACCGTTATAAGCAACACGGCTTTTATTTCAATGCCGATAATTGCATCTCCTGTCATGCCTGTGAATCGGCCTGTAGCGAAAAGAATGGTCTGCCACCTTATCTGGCTTATCGTGCTGTGGGTTATGTGGAAGGAGGAACTTATCCCAATTACACACGTTTGAACATTTCCATGGCCTGTAACCATTGCGACAACCCAGTCTGCCTGAAGGGCTGTCCGACCCGCGCCTATACCAAGTTTGCCGAGTATGGTGCGGTGTTACAAGACCCGGACATCTGTTTTGGTTGTGGTTACTGCACCTGGGTCTGTCCATATAACGCGCCGCAACTGGATACCGAAAAAGGTCATGTACATAAGTGTAATATGTGTGTTGATCGTCTTGAAGTCGGCCTGAAACCGGCCTGTGCTTCAGCCTGTCTGGCCGGCGCACTGGATTTTGGTGTCATCGAAACCCGGCCAGAAAACCGTGAACAATTGGCTACCCAGATCCCCGGTTTTCCAACTCCGGAAATAACCCACCCCAATATCCGTTTCCAACAGACCAAAACACTGCCAAGAGAAATGACGCGCCCTGATGCTATTCCACTGCGTTATGAACGTGACGATCAGGGGCAGGGTGGTTTTAAAACTAAACTACGTGATATCGGTAAAGGTAAATGCTGGAACCTCAAGAAACTCCTATCCAGCCATGAAAATGCTCATATTGCCTTTACCCTCAGTAGCCAAACGGTAATGGGTGCCTTCCTGTTACTGTTCCTGGGTGGAGTTATTGGTGTAACACCTTTCAATAGCCTGGAAACATCAAGCAGCTTCATTCCACTACTCGGCAGTATGTTGGTGTTGTTAACATTTGGCATGTTGAAACTCAATCTACACCTTGGACGCCCACATCGCTTCTATCGTGGTTTTAATAACCTGCGTTATTCTCCAGTCAGTCGTGAAATAGCCGGGGTGTCACTGTTCTTTGCTGGTCTTGTCGGATTTTGCCTGTTTAGCCTGTTAAAGGGTGAACTATTTAATAGCCTGAAAGTGATCTCAGCCTATGTTGCCATAACCGGTCTGGTACTGGGTTCCTGGTATATGGTCAAACTCTATCTAATTCCTGCACGTCCCTTCTGGAACCACTGGCAAACGGCTACACAGTTCTGGGGGAACACACTGAGTCTGGGAGCAATGCTTATCGCAGTTATGACCAGTTTAGTAAGCGGTTTAGTAGACAATCAAGTGCAACTGCAATCTTTGGCGCTTGTGGCATTGATCGGACTGGCCATGGAGGCTGTCGGTCACCTGTTCCATGGATGGGACATGGACCGCCAGGGAGGAGAGGGAGCTGCATCCCAGTATGAACAGAACACCACTTACGGTACAAGCAGCCTGTTGCGTAATAGTCTGCTCACAACAAATCTTATCGCACTGGTAACGGTCAGTATCACAGGTCTGTCAGGTTATGTTGGTATGGCTGCGGGCTGCCTGCTCGTTTTATCTATTTTAAGCAGTAGCATCATTAGTCGCGCCCTGTTTTATGTGCTGGTGATTCCCACCACCATGCCGGGAGCCTTTTTCTGGCGAAATAAAGGTTTTCAGGAACATGCGCAGGAATCTGGATTGGCTAATATGCCTCAGGTCGGCGTTTTACCTAAACATTAGATAACAACAGGTATTGCTATGTACGCAAATATGCAAATCAAAGAACTGGATGTAAACGGAAAAATTGTCCAGACTGATTCAGAAGGTTATATCGTTCATCTGGACGAATGGTCAGAAGATTTTGTTCATGCACAGGCTAAAGCAGAAAGTCTGGAATTGACTGATGAGCACTGGGAAGTCGTCATGTTTTTGCGGGACTATTTCTTTGAACATAGTGTTCAATGCGAAGTCAGGAAAATGGTAAAACATTTTAAACAGATATGGGGGCCTGAGCGAGGTAGCAGCACCTATTTGCACAGGATCTTTCCAAGGGGCGGGCCTCAAAAACAGGGAAACCGTTTGGCAGGACTACTCCGAACCAAAGGGGAGCATTGACTAATTGGGAGCTCGATCGCTTCTAAACTCGGTAGCCAACATGACTAATTTGCCATCTTTTGCCCCGATGACAATTACGAATAAATCAAACTGATCACCAGCATGTAATTCTGAACTCATTGGTAAGAGTAGATGTTCCTGCACGGGAATCCAGTAAGTGTCATTACCAAGCACTACCTTGAACTCATTCTGATAAAGATTTATAAAATCTGGTGGGACTCGTAAGGCGTCCTGCCAGGCCTGAATCACTGTTTTATTTAGAATAGAAAGCTTGCGAAGCTTCTTGATGAATTTAACAGGGAAAACGTATTTAAAAGTCGCCGTAGAGACTATCGTGCCATTCTTCTGGCTGCTTTTTAACAAATCACCAGTATGGGCTGTTTTAATATCAGCAAATTTAACTTGCTGATAGGATTGAATATCAAATTCAGCCGAAGATGATTGGACAGGAATAATTAGCAATAATGCCAAAAATAGATAACGCATAGTTATCTAATATACATTTTCTGCCAGCTTCTTCTCAACTGTTTTCTTTTTTGACTTTGATCGGGCCATTTTGATTCGATGCTTGGGTAGTAACTGATATGTCGGGTCAAGGAAAAAGGCCTTCTTCCATCCTTGCATACTGTCATCCCAACGCCATGGGTAGGGAACAAGAGATAATATTGAATAGTGTAGATGGGCAGGTTTGTTACGGGCATTACCCGTTCGGCCAACAGTGCCAATAACTTCTTTTTGACTGACAAAACTCAACCAGCCAACCTTGATGTCATTCATATGTGCATAATAATGCATACGCCATTTTGGACCCAATATTGCTACCGTATTGCCCCCCAGAAGACGTTCGCCTCTGAAAATGACAATGCCAGGACTTGCTGAAACAACAGGGCGATTCACATTGGCAAATATGTCGATCCCCTTATGCACACCGGAGCGTCCCCAACGATTATCCCAGAAGGTCTGATGGTTCCAGTCATGCCATGTTGCGTCTTTAACAGGGATTACCGTATTCGCAGGAATAAGCATGCCTAACAGCAGAACAACGAATGGTGCTGCAATAATAATTTTAATTTTATGTTGTAGTAAAAATGCCTTCATCCCGAAAATACTTACAAAATTAAGATATGTATTATTTATCGGTTCCTGAGATGATATTTGAAGGATGAATTGTCAAAATCTGGTTAAATTCTAACCCTATACTTTAAAAGCATATATAACTTATTGAATGTATTAAAAAAGGGGCATATTGCCCCTTTATCTCAAACCCGCTAAAAGAAGGCTTTAGTTAAAAGCATTACCAGGAGATTTACCAAGCTTTTTCAGGATTATGGCCAGTGGACAAAAACCGGTAAATGAGGCCTGTAGCATATTGGCTCCCACAAAGGCCGTAAACCATAACCAGTTTACAGAGTGGACCTGCGACAACATCAGGGTTAGTAAAATAAAGATGCCAGCAATGGCAAAAACAAGACGATCTACATTCATGATATGTTCTCCAGCGACAATCGCAATAATCCAAAGATGCCTTATTATAATTAGGCAAGCCTGAATGGCAACCTGTATTTAGCGCCAAACCCCTGGGGCATGGCTATAGCTATCCAGTACACTCAAATAATTGGCCCGCTCATAATAGCTTGCATCAATGGCATTCTGATAACTGACACTACCGATAAGTTGTTGAACTGACTCATATTCGTGCTCTTCTAGCCAGTGAGAGAGTTCATCACGAATCTGGCCGATTCGTTGGGGACCCTTGCTTAGAATTTCACTGCAAACATGGGTCACATTGGCTCCTGCCATCAGGCCTTTGACCACTTCTTTTACGCCGTGCATACCACCAGTCACGGCCATAGAGAGTTTGACCTGACCATAAAGTATGGCGATCCAGCGAATCCTTAATAGCGATTCAATCGAAGATGAGTATTCCAATCGCGGTTTGATATGTAAAGTTTCGAGATCAATGTCTGGCTGATAGAAACGATTAAAGAATACAACACCATTGGCACCTGCATCCTCCAGCTGTTTGACCATGTGAGCGACAGAACTGAACTGTGAGGAGAGTTTCATGGTAATAGGGACTGATACGTGTTGTCGTAACTCAGTGAGTAATTCAACATACCTGGCTTCGACTTGCTGGCCCGACTCAAAGATATTGGTCGGGATGTAATAGACATTCAGCTCAAGAGCATCGGCCCCGGCAGCCTGTAACTCTTTACCATGTTCTATCCATCCATCCATGGAAATACCATTCAGACTGGCGATTATGGGAATGGATAAAGACTGTTTCAGATTTTGTAATTGTTCAAGATAATTATCAAGCTCATTTTTAAACTCAACCGGTTCAGGTAGAAAACTACTGGCCTCACCAAAACCGATCTCCTGGTCAACCAGGAAGCGACTGAAGTGTTCTGCCTCACTACGGGTTTCCTCTTCAAACAGGGAATGCATGACAAGGGCAGGGGCACCTGCATCCTCCAGCTGTTTCGCCTTATCCAGCTCCTTGCTTAATGGGGAGGCCGATGGAACAATCGGATGAGCCAGCTTAAGACCAAGGTATTCACAGGATAGATCCACCATAATTAATTCTCCATCTGTTTATTTATTTTACTTGTTACTTTCACGGCTGAAGGTTTGGTTTCATCATCCCAATGCATTTCAGATAGCTGTTTATAATACTGATATCGATGGTGTACTTCGCGTTGTGCCTGTTTAAGATAACGTTCAGCATCATCTGGATGAGAACGCCACAACATACTAAAGCGAGTTTCACTCTTAATAAAGTCTTCATAAGGTAGCGTGGGTGCGGCTGAATCAAGATGCAATGGATTCTGGCCCTGGGCGATTTTCTTTGGATCAAATCGGAACAGCGGCCAATGACCACTTTTTACAGCCATTTCCTGTTGTCGATGGTTGTAACACATATCCACCCCATGTGCGATACAGGGAGAATAGGCAATGATCAAGGATGGTCCATCGTGGGACTCAGCCTCATGAAAGGCACGCAGTGTTTGTATGTCCTTGGCACCATAGGCGATGTGAGCAACGTAGACATTCTCATATTCCATCGCAAGTAAGGCCAAGTCTTTTTTACCACCGGATTTACCAGCAGCGGAGAATTTTGCCACAGCCCCTCGAGGAGTGGCCTTGGAGGTCTGACCACCGGTGTTGGAATAGACTTCGGTGTCCAGTACCAGTAGGTTGACATCATGACCAGAGGCTAATACATGATCCACACCACCATAGCCAATATCATAGGCCCAGCCATCTCCACCAATAATCCAGATACTTTTACGTGACAGCATATCGGCGAGTTGCAAAAGGTCACGTGCCTGAGCTGTATTGAGTTTTTGTAGAGACTGTTTGAGTTTTTCTATACGTGCCCGTTGTTCAGCAATACCCGCTTCGGAAGACTCATCCGGGTTTAACAGACCTTCAACCAGATTACTGTCCAGTTTGTCTGATAAAGACTGGACCAGTTCACGTGCATACTCCTGTTGTTTGCTGGTCGCCATGCGCAGACCAAGACCAAACTCGGCATTGTCTTCAAACAGAGAATTGTTCCAGGCAGGGCCTCGACCATCAGGGTTTGTGCAGTAAGGTGTCGTCGGCAGGTTACCACCATAGATCGATGAACAACCGGTCGCATTGGCTATCAACATGCGATCACCAAACAATTGTGTTGCCAGCTTGATATAGGGTGTTTCACCACAACCCACACAGGCCCCGGAGAATTCAAAAAGAGGCTGCATCATCATGCTGCCCTTGATGGTCGTGTTCTTGAGCAGGCTGCGATCATACTCGGGTAAGGTCAAATAATAGTTCCAGTTATCACGCTCACTAGCGCGAATTGGAGGCTGGGGAGCCATGTTTAAAGCCTTGCGACTGGCATTTGATTTGTCACGTATTGGACATATTTCCACACACAGACCACAACCCGTACAGTCTTCCGGCGCCACCTGATAGGTGATATGGGTTCCTGCAGGAAATTCTTTACCACGGGTGGCTCGGTGCTTAAATGTAGAAGGTGCATTGGCGGTGAGCTTTTCATCAAACAGCTTGCTACGAATCGCCGCATGCGGGCAGACCAGTGGACACTTGCCACAATCGGTACAGAGTTCCATTTCCCAGACCGGTAACTCAAGAGCAAGGTTACGTTTTTCAACATTAGCCGTTCCCGTTGGATAGGTACCATCATTGGGCATCAGGCTAACCGGGATATCATCACCATGCCCTGAAATAATGCGACCTGTAAGCTGTTTGATAAAATCTGGCGCGTCATCCGGGACGGGTGGAGGTAGCTCCAGCGTGCTGCTGACTTTGTCAGGAGTTTTAATTTCATGTAAAGAATGCAGCGCCGCATCAATGGCCTTGAAATTAAAATCAACAATGCGCTGGCCTTTTTTGCCATAGGTTTTTTCTACCGCATCCTTGATGGCCTGAATTGCCTCATCCCGCGGCAACACCCCTGATATCGCAAAGAAACAGGTTTGCATGATGGTATTGATTCGTTTTCCCATACCGGTCTCTTCAGCCACAGTATAGGCGTCAATGGCAAAAACCTTTATACGCTTTTGAATGATCTGTTCCTGCATACGCTTTGGCATGGAATCCCAGATCCGCTCCTGTTCGAGATTCGAATTCAACAAAAAGACGGCTTCATCTGCGGCATTATCCAGCATGTTATAACGCTCAAGAAATACCGGCTGGTGACAGGCAACAAAGTTGGCATCATTGTCACCAATCAAATAAGTCGAGCGAATCGGATCGGGTCCAAAGCGTAAATGGGACACCGTAACCGCACCAGATTTTTTTGAATCATAGACAAAGTAGCCCTGGGTATACATGTCCGTGGCTTCGCCGATAATTTTGATACTGTTTTTGTTGGCGCTGACCGTACCATCACTTCCCAGTCCATAAAACATGGCCTGAAAATGTTCATGGTTGGCATCCGTACGATAAGCCTTGTCCCAGTCAAGACTTAAGTGGGTGAGGTCATCATGAATACCAATGGTAAAATGGGCTTTTGGTTTATCCTTGACCAGTTCATCAAAGATACTTTTCACCATGCCTGGTGTAAATTCCTTTGATGACAGGCCATAGCGACCTCCTGTAATGACGGGCATACCATTAAACTTACTGTCACCACTACTACAATGTTGTGCAATGGCCGTCACCACATCTTTATATAAGGGCTCACCATCTGCACCTGGCTCCTTGGTACGATCCAGCACAGCGATCTTTTTTACACTGGCCGGGATGGCTGCCAGCAGCGCTTCCGTATCCAGCGGCCGATACAGTCGTACCTTGATCATACCCACTGATTCTTTCTGGGCCTGTAAATACTCAACGGTTTCCTGAGTGGTTTCTGCAGCGGAACCCATAAGTATGATTAGCCTTTCAGCATTAGGATCACCCAGGTATTCAAACAGCCGGTATTGCCTTCCGGTGAGACTGGCAAAACGATCCATGGTAGCCTGAACAATGGACGGCATTTTTATGTAAAAAGGGTTGGAGCTTTCTCTACCCTGAAAATAAACATCAGGGTTCTGTGAGGTCCCACGTATAACTGGGTGATCTGGTGACATAGCACGTTGACGATGTTGTTGAATGGCATCTTCAGAAAGCATGGCCAGTACCATCTCATTATCGACGATATTTATTTTCTGAACTTCATGAGAGGTTCTGAAGCCATCAAAGAAATGTAATACCGGTATTCGTGATTCCAGCGTTGCAGCCTGAGCAATCATGGCCAGGTCCTGCACCTCCTGGGGGGAATTTGAGGACAGCATGGCAAAACCCGTCATACGCACCGACATCACATCACTATGGTCACCAAAGATGGACAGGGCCTGACAGGCGAGGGAGCGGGCCGCAATATGAAATACTGTGGGTGTCAGTTCTCCGGCAATCTTGTACATATTGGGGATCATTAATAACAGTCCCTGCGAAGCCGTAAAGGTCGTCGCCAGGGCACCTGCCTGGAGAGCACCATGGATAGTACCGGCAGCACCGGCTTCACTTTGCATCTCGATTATGTGGGGTACTGTACCCCAGATATTGGGTTGGCCTTTTGCTGACCATTCATCGGCAAACTCTCCCATGGGGGAGGCCGGTGTAATGGGGTAAATCGCGATGACTTCATTGGTAAGGTGGGCAATACTGGCAGCAGCCTGGTTGCCATCATATGTTTGCGTCTTAACCTGCTTCATACGGACTCCATGTTTACACCGATTAGACTTATCCTAGCTAGCAATTATCAAAGGGGTAATTGATCCTGATCATTTTTTGACCAATGAAATAAGAATTGGAATGATTCTTATTTATAGGCCGCATTAAACCGTGCGACAGAAAAGCCACTTAATTTTCTGGTTCCCTTTTTATTGCCAACCAGAATCAGGGGAACGCCACCACCACCATATGATTGGTATTCCTTTTCAGCCTGTTTTGATTTCTCGATATCTCTCTCGGAAAAGGAAAGACCATTTTGCTTAAAATAAGCCTTTGCTTTTTTGCAATAAGTACACCATGTGGTGGAATACATAATTATCTGTTGGTGCAAGAGTTTAGGAAGACGATTAGGTGTTTTATTATTGCCGACAGTTGTATTTGATGAAGCGTTAATAATGGGTAGGGAACTGTTGTAGTAACTGTTTAAACTTGATTTAAGCTCAACAGTCCTTGCCTGTTGATTTTCTGGTTTTTTATCAGTGAAATGGACATTGCCATGTTCATCAACCCATTTATATACTCCTGCTACGGATAGGACTGAGTAACAGTTACTTGCAAGTATAAAAGCGAAAATCCAGTATTTAAGCAGCATTTGTTCAAGTCATATCGGTGACTAACCATAGGATACCATGGCAATCTTATAATATGTATCCTCCCAGAATGATTTGGCCAATTTATCTTTTTCTCTCACAGCATACATTGCTGCAATAATTTCCATTGGTTCGATTCCCAGAAATTTGGCAACGATAATGCAAAACTCCGTGTTGAAACTGGCTCGTCCCCGACGATAAGTGGTAATACGCTGCTTGCTAATCCCCAGAAATTTAGCAAGTGCATAATCTGATTTAATCTCATACTTCTTCTTGAGTAAATCCAGATAGTTATCGACAGTTTTCATTCCTTACCTCATTGAGAAGTGTGTTTAGATCAAGTAATACTAAAAAAATAGACCAGGCTGACGGTCAGATCAAAAAAACCGTTGTAAAAATCAGTCTGTTTCTCGTTCCAGACCACAACAGTGACTGGTTTCCTTATCCACACTTAAAATACTACCGGTCACCGGATTCGGTCTAAATGTAGTGCATCCCTTCAAACCCAGTTCATAGGCCTGTTGGTAAACATCTTGATAGGCCGTGAAGTCATAGTCGCAGGGGATATTGATGGTCTTGGATATGGCATTATCGATATAGGGTTGTATGGCTGCCTGCATTTTTAAGTGTTCGACGGGGGGCAATTGTTGTGCAGTAATGAACTGGCCGGGCAGGGAATCCTGTCCAAACTTTTCCTGCCACAGATGACAGGCATAATCAGAAATATTGTAAGTGGCGTATTCGGTTTCATTGATCAGAACCCGCCGCTGAAAACTGGATTCAAATACAGGCTCAATCCCACTTGATATATTATTGGCCAGAAGACTGATGGTCCCGGTAGGTGCAATCGCAGTCAGATGGCTGTTTCGAATACCGTAGTCACGAATTCCTTGTTGAATATCCTCGGGCATATTCTTAATAAAAGGTGTCGCCAGAAATTTTTCCTTATTCAGCAGGGGAAAACTGCCTTTCTCTTTAGCAAGTTTAATAGAGGTACGATAGGCGGTATGACAAATGCATTGCATGACTTCAGCGGCCAGATGCCGGGCCGTTTCACTGCCATACTGCAGTCCAAGCATCAAGAGGGTATCAGCAAGTCCAGTAATCCCAAGTCCCAATCTGCGAGTTGCCTGGGCCTGTTGTTGCTGGGCTGACATGGGAAAATGCGAAACATCGACAACATTATCCATTAACCGGGTAGCGATGGCAGCAGTTTCAATAATTCCCTCAAAATCTAATTTAGCCAGGGCATTATAGGGTTCAGATACAAATCGAGTCAGGTTGATGGATCCCAGATTACAAGCCCCATAAGCTGGCAAGGGGATTTCACCACAGGGATTGGTTGCACTGATATGTTCACACCAGTTTAGATTATTCGAACGATTAATTTGATCAATAAACAGGACGCCTGGTTCAGCATAATCATAACTGGCTTGAATAATTTTATCCCACAACTGACGTGCCCTGATCACTTTAATCACTTTACAGTTTTCAAGCTCATGTTGACTGTGCCAGAACCGCTGCAGAATTTCACCCGAGTCATCACCACAAAGATGCTTTACAGGAAATACCAGTGGCCAGTCATGGTCATTTTTAACCGCCTCCATAAAGGCGTCGGTAACTAATACCGAAAGATTAAAATGCCTGAGTTGGTCCGGGTTACGTTTGGCCTGAATAAACTGTTCGATATCCGGGTGATCACAGCGTAATGTTGCCATCATGGCGCCACGGCGAACCCCGGTGGAAAGCAGGGTGGCACACATACTATCCCAGATATGCATAAAACTGACCGGCCCTGAGGCAATACTACCAACTCGCCTTGTATGAGTACCTTTGGGTCGTAGATTAGAAAAGTCACAACCCACACCACCACCCTGTTGCATGGTCAGGGCCGATTCTTTCAGGGCATCGAAAATACCATCAATGGAATCTTCGATCTCTCCCATCACAAAACAGTTAAATAAAGTTAATTGCTGTGGCAGGCCAGCTCCAGCCAGAATGCGTCCACCGGGGAGAAATCGAAAATCATTGAGTATCGTATAAAAATGTTCGGGCCAGTCAGAATGCGACTTTTCGACACTGGCAAGGTGATTAGCTACTCGACGCCAGCTTTGCAGAATAGACTCTTCTTTGTCTTCTTTAGAGGAATATCGATACTTGGTTTCCCAAACCAGTCGAGAAACATCATTATTGAAGACGGTATTGAGCCTGCTCATGGTGTTATTACAGCATATTACAGCTAAATTGACAGTGAGAAATAGTCTGACAAATACGTTTGATGTGTTTGAAATTAAGTAAATTTTGGAAAGCTTACTTAATTACTGATTGAATAGCATGGATCAGATTTTCTGTAAAATGTTTATCTTTATAAATAACAATATCCGGGTCTGTTTGTCTTGCATGTTCTTTCTGTTTCCCGGAAGTTAATAGCACCGTTTTAACATCTTTATTCCTGCCATCAGATAATCTTAACGCACCAAATATAGCCAGACCATTCAGAAACGGCATCTCATAATCTGATATTACAATATCATAATTTTCTGAAAGCAAGCGGCCAAGTGCTTCATAACCATCTCCACAAAAAGAAAATCGAATATTCTTATCATTGAATGTTGTTGGGATTAAGGATTCATATAGACCAGAGGTGGTAACTACCATACATTGATATTCATAGCGACTACCACTTGGTGTGGTTGACTGGAGTTTATTGAGAACTCCTTCATAGGCAGAGAAATTGTCCTGGCTTTTTTCCAGATCACTTAGAATAGTTCTGAGCAAATCGATATAGCTTAGCCAGTAGGTACCGCCATATTGATTGAAGTTCTCACTGTTTTTACCCACTTCATTCAGTATATCTTCCATAACATGACAAACACTGGTAATGAAATGTAAACCATAAGTTCCTGCCGTCCCTTTCAGGCTGTGCACCAGACGGTATAGGGCCTCATAATTTTCACTAAACTCCTCATTTTGTTCCATCAAAAGTATCAGGGATTCCATTGCATCCAACTTCTCTGGAATATCCGCAACAAATCCTTTCTTCAATTCCGCAAGGAGTTCAGTAATATCGTTATTATTAGTAGTGTTAGAATCAGTCATAAATATAATGTGTCATCCGTGCGGAGACATTGCATTGATATTTATACTAGCCGACTATGCTTGATAGCTAAAATTAATGACGAGAAGAAAAGTAAAAAATTGTAAAATTCAGTCAAAATCCTTCATGGGATCGGACCAGTTTTGTGGATGATGGGCATCTTCAGTATCCCCCATATCATCAGAAATAAGGTCATCATAAGGCCCTGACCAATCTTCAGGAGCAGCGGTGAACTCAAGTACTAGCTCACCCCAGGTATCCGTATCCAGCTCTTCTATTTCACTTTCAAAATACTGAATTTCGATAGTACCATCATCTTCATCCATCGCAACCACTTCGAATAAACGACCATCTTCCAGGTTGCGATACCAGCTTCCAACTTTTGGGGCCAATTCACTCATTGTCGTTCTCCAATCAGAAACGTCCCTTATATTAATTATCCAAAATAATCATTATGTCAAGTCATCTGGATACTGGTTATTTATGCACTCCAAATGGGATATTTCAATTGATCCAGGTCAAATTTGAACAAACTAAATCACATGACAAATCAAAAATTATGTGATGAACTTAGAGCGATAATCAGCTTGTATCTGTGAACGCATCATGAAAGTACAATTCTGGGGTGCTACAGAAGAAGTCACAGGTTCCTGCATGCTCATTAAAGCAGGGACGAGATCCATATTGCTTGACTGTGGACTATTTCAAGGCACCGGGCAGGAAGAATCACAGAACAGAAAAGCATTTCCTTTTAAACCAGAAAATATCGACGCAGTCATCCTAAGTCATGCACATATCGACCATTCGGGTCGTATCCCTTTGCTCCATAAATCTGGATTTAATGGTCATATTTACACCCAACATGCCAGCAAAGACCTGGTAAATATCCTGCTTCAGGATTCTGCCTTCCTTAATGAAAAGGATGCCGACATTGAAAATAGAAAAAGGCAAAGAAAGAGCCTTAAACAAGTGCAACCACTGTATACACGAAAAGATGTTCAAAAAGTTATGCGTAAAGTCAAAGGCGTTGATTACGACATAAAATATAACTTATATCCTGAGATAACCTTTCGTCTAAGAGATGCAGGACACATACTGGGCTCATCAATTGTTGAGCTGTATTTAACTGAAGGCACTAAAAGTAAAAAATTATGTTTTAGTGGAGACCTGGGCCATTCAAATATTCCAATTCTTCGTAATCCTGAAATCATAACTGAAGCCGATCATGTTATTATGGAAGCCACTTATGGGGATCGTTTTCATCGCAGTATAAATTCAACATTGCAGGAAATAGGGGAGATCATTAAATCTGCCATACAAGATGGAGGTAATATACTCATTCCGTCATTTGCAGTAGGCAGAACTCAGGAAATTCTCTATTTATTCGCCCAATATTGGGATGAATGGAATCTGAGTAAATGGCAAATATTCCTGGACAGCCCAATGGCAATTGCTGCAACCGACATCTATTTAAAGCATCAACAACTTTATGATACAGCAGCTATTTCGCTAATGAAAAATAAAAAAATGAAAGACATTTTACCAAATCTACACATCTCTCATACAGCCAATCAATCCATGCAATTAAATAAAATAAAATCAGGTGCCATCATTATTGCTGGAAGTGGTATGTGTAATGGTGGTCGAATTAAACACCATTTAAAACATAATATATGGCGCCACTCATGTCATATCATCATAGTTGGATTTCAGGCAAAAGGGACATTGGGTCGTTCATTGGTAGACGGAGCAAAGCATATAAGATTATGGGGTGAAACCATTACAGTAAATGCCCAGATTCATACGGTGGGTGGACTTTCAGCGCATGCTGATCAAGATGGTTTGTTAAGCTGGTATCAGGGTTTTCATGGCAAACCAGATATCAGTCTGGTCCATGGTGAAAAGGAAGCAATGCAAACGATCAGAAAGGAATTTAACAACAGACTGGGAAAGAATACACTCATCCCCAGCTACGGGGATGAGTTAGCCCTATAAATCAATAACGACTGTGAATCCTTGGTGTATCGTAATAATAGGTAATACCAAACATAGTTGCACCAAGATGGGTTTTAGGTTCATTTTCCAGATCATAAAACTCAACGCGTCGGATACTAAGTGCAAGATCTGGCGTTCCAAAAAAGTCAATTCCATAACCAACTGAACCACCCTTCGTTTCATCTGTGGTTGTCGTAGTACCAACTGTTGATGTGATCTCAGACTTAGAATAGCCGCCCAACACATACAGATTAACTCGATTTAAACGGAGATTAAATTTCAAAAATGCGCTGGCCACATAATCAACTTCATACGAAATACCAGCAGCAGGATCCTCGTGTTTATCCGATGTACCGCCACTGACTTCAAATGAAATGTAATTATTAAGGTCGATACCCAAGCTCAGAATAGCACCATCAACCTCATACTCATGGTACTTAGAATCGAATGTTGCTGATGATAGACCCATATATAGAGGAGATGTTTCTGCCATCAGGCTAGCAGGAAACATCAAAGCAAATAACGTAATAAGATTCAGAATTTTTCTAAACATGTCCAATTTCCAACCCAAAACTCCCAAAGATGGACAATATACAGCAAATTAGGATTTACTGTAACAATTGTAAGGGGGAAGAATGCACTAGAATATATATTCTGAGGCATATTTATTAATAAAAACAACTAATAATGGTGGTTATTTAATACATTTTCTAGAATATAGGGACTATCTTATTAGTTCGCATAATATATATTATGTTAAATATTGAATATAAGAAGTCCCCCGTTAAATTGAATCAATAACGGGGTAATCAATTTGCGAGCAAATAACTACTTCTTACCTTCCAGCTTGGCGACTTTCTTTTCCAGCTTTTTGAGTTTCTTGTTCAGACCTGCAAAGTTGTACCACTGTTCACCAGCGACCGGTAAGGCCAGTTGTGAGCCATACACACGCCAGGATTCATCCCAGTTGGCCGGGTCCTTGAAGCCCATCAGACGAAGTTGCATATAGGTCATGGTAGAACGTGTCCCAGTCTGACAATACGCGATAGTCCTTTGCATTTTGTCGAGTTTACCGAATGCCTTCTCAACTGGTTCTGGATCAAAATAGGCCACAGCTTCCATTTTGCCAGTCTTGGGATTTTTAACCTGTTTCAGGGTATCCAGGTGAGAAACATTCATAGTGGTATTCGGAATATATCCACCGCGAATTGCTCTGATATCCTTGCCCGCGTATTCCTTTTCGGTTCTGGAATCGATTACCTGTCTTGCAGTGATTTTACCCCGTGCGATGGATGCAATCTCATCGGTCGGTGCATAACGGGCTGACACCAGTTTGGCTTTAAAAGTTGCGGGTGATTTTTTTACTGGTTTTTTATCCAGTCTGTTCCCTGCTTTACGCCAGGCATCAAGACCACCGTTTAGTACATACACCTTGTCATGTCCGAGGTACTCCATGATCCAGAATCCCACGGTGGCGTCAGTCAGGGTTTTCATGTCGCCATAATAAAACACCACATGGGTGTTATTACTGATACCGACTTTACCAAACAATTTTTCATATTTGTTTGTGTCCCGCCAGACACGTGCGGTTGAATCACGCAGTGCTTTTTTGCATCGTTTGCCAAGACTAATCGCCCCGGGAATATGGCCCTTGGCATAGTCCTTTAAATCACGGCAATCGACAACAATCCAGTTTGCCTTGTTAATGTTTTGTTTCACCGTATCAGGTGAGACCAATAAATCTGGATTGGCCCACTTGGCGGCGCCTGTGGCCGTTAAATTCACGAAACCTAATGACAGCACGGCCAATACTGCCAGGGGTTTGAATAGTTTATTCCAGTTCATGATCCCCTCCTTTTACTTGAGAGCCATATTGAGTAGAAAATCATTAAAAGCACATCACTCTTTTTATTAAACCCAAAAAGAGAAATCACTTTCATTACCGGAAATTCCGTATCTCTGCTGTGCGGTTTTCCTGATCTACAAAGACTTGTAGCTGCACATAATAGCTTTTCTACTCCTCGGGCACATGGTTGAGAATGATGTGTTTGCATCAATTTCTTTTACTCATTGACACGTTAGACTTGAAAAATGAAACAGACAAGGAGGGCATAAATAAAGTGAACCCATTAATCTCAATCATCATCCCGGTTTATAACGGTGCCACTACACTGGAAGCCTGTTTATATTCCACGATACACGCCATGGACAGGGACTGCGAACTGATTGTAGTGGATGATGGTTCAACAGATGGTTCAGCCGAAATTGCTCAGCGTTTCCCCTGCCGTCTGATCCAGTTACGCCATAACTGGGGGGCAGCCTATACACGGAATCTGGGAGCCTATAAGAGTTTTGGTAAAATTCTATTTTTTACCGATGCCGACTGTCTACTGGATAAAACCGCCCTATCTCTCGTCAGGCAAAAAATGCAACAAGCCGATGAGCGGCTTGTGATCGGCGGCAGCTATACCCCGCGGCCCTATGACGATCATTTTTTCAGTCGTTTCCAGTCGATCTTTGTTCATTATTCTGAAAACAAACATGCCACAGCACCAGACTATATAGCTACCCATGCTATGGCAATCAGGGCCAGCACATTTCAACAGGTGGGGGGCTTTAATGAAAAAATGGGGCCCATTCTGGAAGATGTGGAATTCAGTCACCGTCTGCGCCAGGCCGGGATGGTGTTACAGATGCTGCCCGAATTACAGGTCCAGCATATTTTTAATTACTCCCTGCGTGATTCCTGGAAAAATGCCATACGTAAAACACGTTACTGGATTCAATATTCACTGAAAAATCATGATCTACTGGTCGATTCCGGTACTGCATCAATTGAGCTGAAGACCAATGTGATTAGTTATTACCTTACATGTTTATTATTATTGATGATCGCCGCAGGTATGCCGTTTGTTTTGCCAGTTCTGGTCTTAATGCTCGCAGGGAACCTGTATATAAGTCGTGGCCTATTAGAGGCATTTTATATCCACAGCAGTTCACGACTCACCGGACTCATGGCCATGGCCTATTACCTGCTAGTCTATCCCCTGCCCGTTGGCCTTGGTGTGCTAGTTGCCCTGATTAATACACTCAGACAACCCTTAAGTCACTGGAAGACTGATTAAGATGTATAGTCCATTACGTCATCTACCTGCGTTGTTTTATAAACATCGGCCTATCCAGTTGACTTACTTTGTAACCCGACAGTGCAATGCACGTTGCCCCTACTGTTTTTATCTGGCAAGTAAAAATGATACACAACAGAACGAAGCAGAATTAAACCTGGATGAAATCCAGCAAGTATCAAACAGTCTGGGCAGCTTGCTCTGGCTGGCCTTTTCTGGTGGTGAAATATTCCTGCGTAAAGACCTGGCTGCCATCAGCCAGATATTTTATCGACAGAACAAACCCTGCATCATGCTCTATCCCACCAATGGTATGCAGCCACAACACATTAAAAACACCATGCAACAGATCCTGGAGACCTGTCCAAAGAGTGTCATTGCCGTTAAGCTCTCCATCGACGGTATTGGAGAGCAACACGATGGACTGCGCAACACCCCCGGTAGTTTTAACAAGACTCTTCAAACCTATCATGACCTATTACCATTTCTTGAGCGGTATAAAAATTTCGAACTGGGCTTTAACACTGTGTTCTGTTCTGAAAATCAGCACGACATGAACAGTATCATCGACTATGTGGCTAGTTTGGAGCATGCACCACTGCACACCATTTCCATGGTGCGGGGTAACTTAAATGAACCACACTACAAAAATATCGACCTTGAAAAATACCGACAGGCCAGTGAGCGTCTGGCCAGTAATATGAAAAAGAGAATCAGCAGCCTATTCCGATTCAATGGTGCTCGCCTCAAGGCTGCACAGGACATCCTGCAACGTCGATTAATCTACGCAACACTACAACAGAAACAGTCTCAGCTTCCCTGCTATGCAGGGCTGGTTAATCTGGTTCTGAATGAAATTGGTGATGTCTATCCCTGTGAAATGTTACATAACAGTTTTGGCAACGTGTGTGATTATCAGTACAACATTCAAAAGGTTTTAAAGACTGAACAGGCAAAAATAATCCAGGCCAGAATCAAAAATCGCCAATGCTACTGTACCCATGAGTGCTACATGATGACAAATACCCTGCTAAACACACGCCAGTATCCAGTTTTAGTAAAAGAATATCTTGGAATGCTTAATGGAAAAATATCATAAGAAGATATTCATTATCTCCTAAATTATTTCTTATCGGCCTGGCTCTCCGGCTTTTTTGCCACCCATTGTGCATAGCCTGTAGGTAATGGCGTTATGTTATCTGGTGAAGTATTTGTTTGTGCCTTCTGTATACGCTGAATACGTTTCTCTGATAACGGATGGGTACTGAAAAATTCAAAACTCGGCTTGCCCTTCGTGTTGGCTTCGAGGACATGAAACAGGTCTTCAGCACCATTCAGATGTCCATATAAACGGTGCATTGCCTGTATTGCCGTATCATCTGCCTCAGTTTCATGGTCTCGACTGTATTTCAGAGCAGTGACATAACCGGTTTTGCCCATGATATTTGCCATAACATCACTCCCTACCGAACTACTCACCAGCGACAGGGCTGCTGCAATGACCACGCCACGGCCCAAACTGCGGATCGGGTGGCGATGCTTAATATGGGCAATTTCATGCGCCAGAACCATCGCCAAGGCATTTTCATTGGGCAGTTTTTCCATCAAACCACGAAACATAACCACATGCCCACCCAGAAAAGCAAAGGCATTGACGGTATCAGCATCTACATAGTGAAGTTTGATTTTCATATCATCTGGTAATTCGATAGCCCGTTCGATGTGATGCGTAAGAGAGCTGAGGTATTGATTAACTGGCTGGCCTTTTATTTCCTGTTCAAATTTTAGTGAGGAGATATTCTTTTCGGCACTATAGGGAATATGGTGGGCCAGTTTATCGGCAAGTAGTGAAAGAATAAGAATAACAACAGCAACCAGCGATAGCACACCCGCACTTAATAGAAAAAATTCCTTTAATGGATGCTCGGATGAGGTATTGATACCCTCTGGTATTTTTGGATTACTGTATTCCATATATAACTAACTGTGGGGAATTAATGCCGTACCATAGGCGAATACTTCCACCGAGCCAATACTATTGCCACCACCTTTGGAGATACTTGAGGTTTCCAGTTTGACGTTAAAAACCAGTTTGGCTCCAAGCGCCTCAGCTTCCTGTTTCATACGCAGAATGGCCTCACGACGTGCCCTGTCCACCAGACTTTCATAAGACATAACACGACCACCCACGATATTACGCAAACCAGCAAGAAAGCGTTTGAAAAAATCGACTGAAATCACCACATTTCCGCAGACAAGACTACTTTGAGAATACTGTTCACCAGGCGGAATGATCTTTGTGGACACAGCCACCAGATATTGTAATTTCTCTTCTCGCTGTATTATGGACCGATAGTGTCGCCCTTCTGCATAGCGACCAAAGCCATAACCCAGCGCCAGAAGTGTTAATAATATAATGATATCAACCATCGGCTTTACTCCAGGATCACGGCTGTCCCATAAATGAACAGCTCAGCTGCACCAGCAGCAACACTGGAAGTGGAAAAGCGAACATTCAAAACGGCATTGGCTCCGGTTGATTTTGCCTGTTCCAGCATACGCTCCATGGCTTCCTGACGAGATTCCTGCAAGAGTTCGGTGTAACCTTTGAGCTCCCCACCAAATATGTTCTTAAAGCTCGCCATGATGTCACGACCAACATGCTTTGCCCTGACGGAACTCCCCTGTACCAGACCCAGGTGCTTAATAATTCGCTTGCCTGGAACAATTTCAAGATTACTGACTAACATAATCACCCCTTTTATAATTATTGATTAGATACTATCCAAATATCTTTTAAACCGCAGCTTGTGAAAATCCAGCATAACGCTAAATACTCTGCTTAAACAAGTTATAGCACAATTGTCTCTAATATAATCTGGTTCAAATTTAACCAGAAATTGCGTCCTGAAAGAGTATGCTTTTCTTTTATCCATCAGGTTTTTCTAAAATTGCGATACAGCAGATACCCGCCCAGCACCCCAGTCAACACCTGCCATATAACAAACCCGTCTTTCAACATCTGATACAACTGAATCGTCGCATTGCTTGAGGTAATCGGGTTAAACACAACCGCTAATAACCAGGTATGAAAAATCCAGTTTGGCCCACCCGTACAGCAACTGCCCAGGAACAAATAAAGCGAAGAGAAAAGTAACAACACGGATCCTGTAAAAGGAATGTCCCGCCAACGAAAAGCATCTGCCGATCGTGAAATAATGTTGGCTATAACTTGTGATATAAAGACATGAATTAGTACTGTAATACTGAAGTAATGCAATGACCAGACTGTTGCTGCAGTGGCATGGTGCTTCGCCTCAATGATAAACAGGGGCTGTTCAACAATAATTAACTTCAAGCTAGTCAGCGGTGCTTCCTGCAACAACACCATAAAAAACCGAAAATTGCCAAGCACAGGCGATCTGAATTGTACCTGCATATAAGTTGTTGATAACGCAATAAATACGACTTCGAAGGCAATTATGCCGAATAGAATCGACAATGTATAAAATGTTCTTCGCAAGCAATGACTCCATTAACGATACAGGCAAACTCGTTCCCAGCTATTACAGTGTAGTCATTGCCAATCGATCCAACAACGTTGGGCATCCACCTGCCCTATAGGATTAGTGTCTAATGTTGGCACTTTGAACGTTAGCGTTAATTACTTGCCGAGTCTGTTTGTGCTGACTTTAACTATCATTCATGATTGTTAACAAAGCGACACAACTCCTAACAATGACAGGATATAGAACAACTATAATTATATATAGTAAAACTTAAATATTGCTTATATTTAACATAACAGAATTTTATAGCAAATTAGTTAATAGACAAAAAGACAGGTGAATATGATGGCTACAGGAAACATTCATAACTATTATGAGCACTTGGTGATACAACTGATTATGGATAAATCTGGAAAAACAACTATTGATGATTACGTTGAAGATGTAGCCTGTGTCGCTCTAAACAAGCTTCCTCCTCGATACATCAGGCACGATATTGACATGGCATTTTATTTACAAGACCAGGAACGAGAATTGATGATGAACCAAATTGAATCTGCGATTAAGTATGCATTCGAGTATGTTTCATCACACAAAGAAAGCGCAGCTTGATATAGAAGTCATTTGCACACACCCTTAACTAAAACCAGTCTTGCAGACGACTACATTAAGGTCATATACAAAGGTTGTGAATTCATAACGAAGAAAAATAGATAGAACCCGCGTTTGTAAAAGATATTAACTAGTCGCCATAAACCCTTCATGAAAGCTGACTTTCCCACAAGGAATGTTGCCATCAAACGACTGTACAAAGAAGGCCTCGGCAGGCACGCCTTCATAAGCCAGTTCAGTGGTATTTTCGAAGCCGACTTTTTTGTAGTAGTCTGGATGGCCCACAAGACAGCAGCCTTTGGCATGCATTTCTTTTAAACGTGATATACCCTCATGGATCAGGGCCTTCCCTACACCCTGTTTCTGATACTTTGGTAACACCGAGACGGGCCCCAAACCATACCAGCCCAGGGTGCCATCGGAAATGCTGACAGGTGAGAATGCGATATGGCCAATCACCTGCCCGTCCAGTTCTGCCACCAATGAAATGATAAGGGCACCGGCCTTGCGGAGTGCATTAATAACAAATTGCTCAGTGTGATCACTTATCTCAAGTGTCTTAAAGGCCTCGGCCGTTATGTCAAATATTGTTGAGATATCGGCCTCGGTTTCATCTCGAATGGTTATATTCATACCTGTAATTGTAATATTTAACTTGTTTTGACTCGCTATCTTGCTTTTCGTGAATAGAAATAAGCGAAAGTAAACAACACCGTTAAGATCAGGCGTTTGCTTACGCCAAATACAAACATAGCCCCTCCAAGCATATTACTGAACGCCACAAGCTCAATGATGACTGAAAGTAAAAGAAATCCGGCCGTGATCAGCAGAAGACCTCTTCTCTCAATAGGCTTTCTTGCGCCCCAGGCCAATAATACAGCCCACCCTGCCATAAACATGGCGCCAACGTACATCGCCAATTGATAATCCATCCCTGATCCAATATAACCATTTAATATATTTGGAATCTTCCAGCCTGATGCTATCAAGAACCACGACACTGCGATTGCACCATCAACAACAGCGCCAAGGATGAACATAAATTTTAAAATTGAGTTTGGTTTCATCTTAATGCTTGCTTATCTATTTCAAGTGATCTGACCCCTTGATATATTACCCCTTGATAAGAACCACGACACTGCGATTGCACCATCGACAACAGCGCCAAGGATGAACATAATTTTTAAAATTGAGTTTGGTTTCATCTTAATGCTTGCTTATCTATTTCAAGTGATCTGACCCCTTGATTGACCCCTTGATTGTAACTCTTACATTTAATCGTGGTCTGTCCCCGATTACTTTTGGCAGAAGGGGCGGTCGCTCCCGGCATCCATGCCTCCCGCGACACTAGTACATCCCTGTACGTCGTCCAAGTCCCTCTACCAATGCGGCGACATTCCTGTCGCCACCTAATTTATATTTAAAAAACCAAAACCCAAACACACGCCATCGAAGTCGGTGCTAACCCCAAAGCGAATTGGCTGTCTTGTTTTAAGATTTTCAAGTGATCTGATCCCTTGATTCACTTGATTGGTTTTTAAAAAGCAAATTCAAATTAGACGGCTAACCTTTACGACAAAAACCTAAACTAGCAAGCCCGATAACCATCAATGTTAGGGCCATTGGTTCAGGGACAGGAATCCCCTGAATTCTGACCGCAAAATCTAAATTATCCAACTCAACCCACCTTCCATTGGATGGGGTATAATAAGCTTCATTTCCCAATGGGTTAGGTGGCCCATTTCCACCAATACCTACCGGCAAACCAGCAAATAGATTATCGAATTCCCTTACCTCGAATGATACCCAGTAAGTACCTGCAGCTAATAGCCAATCAAGATTGTGCGCACCTTGCCAACTATAGTTTGTCTGGTAAGCATCGAAAGTACCAGAATATATCTCAATACCTGGTATTTCTCCAGCATCACTATAGATAACAATTGTTGCCTGATTTCCAGTAAAAGTACGCATCCAACCCTCGATATCAGTGATTATATATGCCATGTCGAGAGTGAATTCGGCAGCAGTTGATTGATTAGGTATTCCGCCAAGACCTGTGGCAGCATATCCAGTGCCTCCCTCACCAGTATCAATAACAGTAACTGCTTGTACAGATTGAGTGGTAATCGATACCACTAAAAAAATAAATAAAACATATTTACACCGCATAGTTCACCCTCCACATAAAAATATCAATTATCAGCTTTTACAATATTATCGCAGCCTTTGTTTCAGATTTGGTTTTCACACACTTTTAAAATAATGTACCAGACAATTTCACTGACACTTCAAAGATTCGTTACGACTAATATAACAAGTGAGATAAATGCAGAAGTGACAGCGCTACTCTATTCCCAACCTACTTCTTAATGTAAATCGGTTACTTGCTTGTTCTGAGAATAACGCCAATATCACAAGAGTATCAAGGTTTAAAACCTTATTGATGGCTATCAGTTTTTTCGGTATTGATTATTGATGCACTAAATTGTACAAAATATACCCACTTATTGAGTAGTAACTTCAATAAATTTATTTGTAGTGACCACGACCCGACCTGACAGTTACCGATTTTAATGAAGTGACTCAGCGTCGCTACCGTGAGTTACGCTTGTACATTCAAGGTTGGATGAACTATTTTGCACTCTCCGAATACTATCGCCCTTTACCGCGATTAGACGAATGGATACGTCGGCGTATACGTATGTGTTACTTAAAACAGTGGCGCAAACCACGCACGCGCATTCGTAATCTGATCAGGCTTGGCACCAGGACTAAAATAGCTATTAGTCTTGGGCTGAGTTCAAAAGGGCCGTTTCGTCTTGCGAAAACCTTCGCGACACAATCGGGGATGACTAAAACCGAAATCCGTGTCAGAGAGCAATTGTTTCTAATTGATGTATTCAGAACAGGTTAAATCAAACGAAAGTTGGTTGCAGATATTGTTTTTATCCAGCTAGAGGAGTTGTTCATTATTTAATCCCTCCGTCACCTTTAGAAAGTAGACATCCACCACCGCTGAACGGACAAGTTCGCGTTTACGCTCTCGCGGACTCACCTCTCGACGGCGAGACTTGTAATAGCCTGAACGTGAAACCTTCAGCCAGATGCACATTTTGGTAATGGCAAACTGTCCCTTTAATGATTGAATAAAGGCGTACTTTACTTTTTTTGATTCGAAAAGTACGCCGTCGCTTTTTTTAGGAAGTCGTTCTCCTCTTCAAGCTCCTTGACCTTGCGTTTGAGCTTCCTGAGTTCTATCGACTCATCCTTTGAATAGTCAACACCGTTCATGGTGGTAAATTGTCCCTTTGAGAGATTTTTATATTGTAATCGCCAATTGTAGATTTGATTAACGTGAATGCCTAACTCTTTTGCCACCATGACGGCTGTCATGCCTTCCTGTTCTGAACGACGTATCGCTTCTTTTCGAAAGGCTTCTGTGTAGGGCGGTGTTTGTTTTTTCTTTGGCATAAGTGCCTCCTGTCTTTAGTTAAGGAGGTGTCTACTTTTCATGGGTAACTTGGTTAGCTAACGTTTTAATAACCTGACACCGTGAGCGGAGGCCTGCTTTTTAGGCCGTAGCTCATGGTGGTCAGGTTGATTTGCTGGTTAGGCATTATACTCCCCACCCAGCATTGTCACATTCAATGCCATTTGGTTGTATTTTAGTTACAAGACCACTTTTTAAATTAACGATTGCAGCCCATGAAGTTGCTTTATGAAATTGACTTTCAGTAAAAGAAACAACGGCCATGACTGTTTGATCAAATACATTATTAACTTTACACCCAGCAAAAGTTAAATATTCACCTTTTCTTATCTCCGGGTAGTCTATTTGATCAGTAATTTTCCAAATTGCTTTTTTTCCTTTTCTTCCAATTTGTTTTTTTATGACAATGGTGTGTGGTTTCTTACCAATTTCTTGTAGTTCTTCTACAGCATAATCACAGAATTTATTATCCCCAAGTTCTACAGATATACATGCACCTTGCCTAGACTTAAGTCCATCAGGGTATGGTGGGACTACCTTCCCAATTAAGTTTTCAGCATATGCTGAGGCAGAGAAAAATATGCTAATAACGAAAACTATGATTTTCATTTTGTGTGCCTAACGCTGTGATAACGTGGCACCATGAGTGAAGGCCTGTAGTTTAGGCCGTAGCTCATGGTGCTCACGGTTTATTGGTTTGTTAGGTATGGATTGCAATTTCTTGTGCCAAAATCCTGTTTCCATATTCCCCAACTACCAACTTTATTATTCCAGTTATCTTTTTTGTCTTTCATCATTTCATCAAAATTACTATATAAATTAATTGATGATTTGCATGTGTTTTTTTGGTAAATGTTAATTCTCAGATATTCTCCAGTCCTGTATTTGGCGATTTTACAGTCTCGCGTATCACCAAAATTAATTTTTATAACAAATGTAAAATAATCATCATTTCCTTCAATGAAGTTTGGTAGTTGGCCTTTGAAATTTTCAATTATCTCAAATTTGTTGTTTAGACAAGAGACAGAATTAAACGATATTATATTATCCTTAATAGTAAAATCATGCTCCCAAAATGCACTGCCCCCGCCAAGCCAGTGGCCCTCCAAAAGTCTTTCTGACTCTGCATAGGAATGCGGTGTTATGATTATAAGTAAAAGGCTGGCGATGTATTTCATCATATATACCTAACAGTTTAATTAACGAGACCCCGTGTCTCGTTATACATTTTTAGGCAGTATCGTTTTACTCATAATTTTCAATTGCTACTTGGATAGTGTATTTCCCGCACTTTATATACTCTCCAGATGGATTGCGAGACAGGACTACGTTTTCAGGCTTTGAAACAACTAAGACTGATTGTTTCCATCTCATTTTCAGACCTAAATCAGTTTTTTCCCCATAGACTGCACCAGATGAGCACTTACCACCATTAAATTTAATTAGTAATTGTGTATCACTAATTTTATTAAATGTTGATTCGATTATATATGCTTCGTGGCCTTCCTCTGATATTAAGCTAGCTATTTTGTTTGATTTATAACCGCTGTTTTCATCCTTAGATGAACAAGAGGCAAATAAAATTACTGTAAAAATACTTAATAACAATTTCATATTATTGTGTGCCTAACGACTTAAATAAGGGGCGCGCCGCTTTTGCGCGTCCCAATGAGCGAAGCGAATGACTTGATTTTCTTGTTAGCTGTTTGCTTTGTAATAATTATATACTGTTGCATCTCGCAAGAAATGTGACTCATGTTCTAAACTCCATTTTGCAGCATGTTTACCCAACCTAAATTGTGGGATTTTATCATTTATTATTTCACCGGTATCAGGTGAAACACAGACAAGACCTGGTACACTAAATTTATTAATTATTTTCCAAACATCATTAACAAACTTTTTCATTTTTATTGACTCTATATCATCTGAGTCTGATATGCCTATAGATATACAGCCATTTCTAATATTATTTTCATCTATTCTGCAACGTAAATATTGAATAACGATGCCAGATTGAGGGCCATGATAGCGAGCACCATCTGAATGTTTTTCATATGGTAATGTTTTGATTACATGCGGATTCCATAAATAGACTAAATTTTCTTTACATGCAGTAATTGATTCTTTTAATGGGGGTTCTGGTGTTGGCCAATAGCATCCATCAATAAAGGCAATTTCAGGAAAGTTCTTTAACAGCAATTCTGAAAATTCAGTTTCATCAGTTTTATTATAAAAAATATTTAATGAACGTTTCATATTTATACAGCTAACGCAAAGCTAAGCGGCCGCCGCAGTTTGGCGGTCCGATTTTGAGCGCCTGGTTATGTGCATGCGCTCATTAATTTGAAAAAGGCAAATTACATGCATTGTGAGTGGCCACCATGATTGCGCCGA
>Ga0224506_10000348_pt1 | contig 42269 bp, 71 predicted proteins | sample SF_Jan12_sed_USG_2_FD_169108 | JGI IMG/M metagenome (GOLD analysis project Ga0224506, IMG submission 169108) | Sediment microbial communities from San Francisco Bay, California, United States - SF_Jan12_sed_USGS_8_1 | ecosystem: Environmental > Aquatic > Marine > Sediment | place: USA... | reverse complement strand
GCTGGCCTTAAAATAAGAGATCCCATGGACTGCCTGGGCTGAGTCTGTGAAATATTTCACAGAGTCTGGTCTAAGGAATCCCTGCCAAGATCTCCCAATTGTAAAGTCATCCATAATCTCCACAAGGGCCAGGGAGATCATGTCCCCTCCAAGCATGTCAAAGGATGTGAATTCAGCATCAATAGCAAGAGAGTGCAGCCTAGTCATTGATGCGTCTCCATTTAGTTTCTTTGGTCAACCAAAGAGATCTCCACGTTCTTGTAAAATATTTAATATAAGTGTGATTTTTATCAGGATCATGAGTTCCAAGAATCATATTGTGGACAATTGTTCCAATGGCATATGGAACTGTAAAATCTCTTAAAGGATTCCATTTTCTATCATGGCCAAAGCCAAGGTTGTGCATGTACTCATGAACTATATTGGCAGCAATTCTTGCAATAATTTCAAGCTCTGTTCCTGTCCAGAATTTTGTGTTGATCCAGGTCCCTCTTTGGTCTGAATAAGTATATCCCACCGATGAGCTCCATCTTTTATAAAAGATGGTTGCCTCAATATCCATATCTCCATCATGCTTTTGGTCATACTTATCCCATCCAGACATTATGAGGTTATAAATTTGAGCCCTATTGAGATAGGTGATTTTAAGATTTACATGAGGAAAGAATCCATCCTCTGTCACTTTTACATATTTGTAGCTATTCTCATGAAATCCATTTCTAATCTTTCCAATATATGGATCTATGAACTTATAATTTTTGACAGCATATTCAAACTCATCAGAATTGATGGCAGTCAATGCACAGGCCAGGCCAAGCTCATAAAGCTCTCTTGTTCTCTCTGTCCCACCTGTGAGCTCATGGATATGTGAGACTAGTCCTGGCATGATAAACTCCTCTCATGCTCCATCAGCGCTCTCCCTATGAGTTCTGGGATCTGTGGGAGCAAGCTGTTGCCGAGCATCTTTATTTTAATTTCATTTTCAGATAATTCTTGGGATATCCCATCATCAAACTGCAAAACTCTGGATTCAATCTTTGATGCTTGTTTGAACAAAGGTGATCTTTTAAAGAGTCTTTCTGACCACCACCTGGATGAGATTTTCTTTTTTTGAGGATCGGCCTGCCAGAGTCGAAACGGGTTACAGTAGGGAACGTCTCCTCTCCAAAGTACAATGAAAAGTCTCTCCCTCTGATGAGGGGAGCCGATGGAGTAAGCTGATATAATTGACCATTCAGCATTATACCCGACCGCATGGACATCTTTGAGGAGCTGTCCCATTCCAGTGCTCCTGAGATTAGGCGAGTTTTCAATAATGCAATATCTAGGCTTAATTTCCTTAATGAGCCTAAGATATTCCAGCCATAAGTTTGATCTTTCATCTTTGAATCCTTTCTTTTGTCCAGCAACTGAATGGCCAGTGCATGGATATCCTCCACAAATTAAGTCCACAACTCCATTGAGATATTTTCCTGTGAGCTGCTTAATATCTCTAAAGTTGTCAACTCTGGGCCAGTGCTTTTCAAGAACCTTGCTGCAGTGAGGATCTATCTCGCAAAATGCAACTGTCTCCATTCCTGCTTTTTCGAGTCCAAGAGAAAATCCACCAATGCCTGAAAACAGATCTAAAACTTTCAATGTAAAATCCCTGTCCTTTTAAGTGATGCATCTGCATGGCCCCAAAAGATCCTCAACATTTTATCTGTGAGCTCATCCTCAGTTGCTGCTGCCTCTTTCATTAATAGTGAGGTGCCATCCAGGATCTCTTTCTCTGATAAGATCATTGGCCTGCACTCTTTTGAATGCATCTCTCTCAGCTCCTCAAGGACACCCTTGAGGCCACCCTCCTCAAGTCTCTCCAGAATCTCTGTGATATTGATCAATGCATGGCTGATCATCTTTGTTTCTTTGGCCATTTGGTCTTGGCCATTTAATGGGTCTGGATCCAGGTTAGTTTCTTGCTCTGTCATGGTCTTACCTTTTTGTGATATAGATAATGAATCCCTCTGGCCAATGCCATGTTGAGATCAGTTTCAACAATCACAAAGTTGAGATTTCTAAAAAACTCTTGATAAAATAAATCATCATCAAGGATGTCAGTAAAAACCCATTTTCTAAGTTCTTTCGAGTAAATGATATAACTGTCAAATTGAAGTCTCTCAACTGCCTGTGTAAGCAGGTCCAGATCCCCAATTGGGTTGTGATGTCCATGGACATTCATCATCTCTCTTATTGTGTCGGCCAGGATGCTTGCGTCTCTGGTCTTGAGATCTCTGATCTCTTGCATATTTCTCTCCATGATATTAAGGAGGGAGTGTGGAGTGTCTAATTAAGGAGTCAAGATTCCACACTCCCAAAAGCCCTAATGCAGTCCCATACATTAGAAATATATTTAATTAAAAAGGAATATCATCAGATGCAAAGCCTGGATCTGATGAAACATTATATTCAGGCTGTGTTGCTGCAGGTGGCTCGATGTCTTGGGCATTTTCAATATATGCCCTGGTATCAATGTTGAGCTCATCAAGCAGATCCTCAGTCACGTCTTTATTGTTAAAGCCTGATAAGATTTTATCAGGATCATTGATCCATGATGCCTCATAATAGATTTTCTTATCAACATGTCTCACCTCATCAATGGTCACTAAAAAGATCTTTCCAGCATTAAGAGCACCGTCCTGAGCAATCATCTTAAGATTGGACCCATTAAAGCCAAGGATCTCCAAGGTTTTCATTGTCTGCTCCATGGCCTTATCTGAAAGCCAAAGATTTCTTGAGATGAATCCCTCAAAAGATACTTTAATATATGGGGAGCCCTTTCCTTTTGTCTTTCCCATTGTCCAGGATCTAAGCCTGGCCTCAACCTGCTCACCAACTTTTAGCACTCTCTTATACTGACTCATTTTGATCTCCTATGATTTCATTGATTCTTATTAGTGATGACCTTAAGACAGCAATGTCTTGATCAAATTTCTTGATATATTCATAAATGCTCTTAGCTTTTATTTTGTCCTTTACTTTCTCAAGTGCTGCCAGGCATTTCTTAAGGGCATGATCTGGAGTCTCATCAAAAGCAGTGTTATAAGCTCCCCATAAAACATCAAAGCCATTTCTTACTGGCATTGGCATTGTGGCAGGCAGGCCGACTCTGTTCTTAGCATCATAATGAGCTGAGAGAGATGCACAGAGAACCCTCTTGTCCAGGTCTTTTGCAAAAGTGTTCCCATCAGAATCTTTCCTGAATGAGACCTCTTTTTTTGCAAAGAGAACCATCTCCACCTGGCCAAAAAGAAAGGCTGCTGCTTTTTTGTGCAGATTCATTTGATGTCTTGTAAAAGTTTCTTGCTTTTCAAATTCAGTCTTGGCCTTATCAATTGAGTGACATAAAAAGCAAAAGTGGATCTTATGTTTATCTCTAATCTGCCTGCAGATGGAGATAAACTCTGCCCATAAGTTGACAGCATGGTCATATCCTTTCTGCCATCCAATATGCTCAATGGTTGCCTTGCTGGCCTGTTGAGCAACATAAACATGCATAAGCCTTTCGAGCTCATCTATAGTGTCAAAGATGATGGACTTGAATCCAAGATCTGTGTTGGACTCCAGGATCTCTGTGAGGCCATTAATTATATCCTCCCAGGATCTGAGGTTGTCGATTCTCTCAACATCAATATTGTGAGTTGACTCCTCAAAGTCAAAGAATAATGGTTTTGGGAAAGATGATCCAAAATCAGTTTTCCCAACACCTGGCCCTGAGTAAAGGCAGCAAAACAATGGCTTTTTAATTCTGCCTTTAGTGATCTGATTAAAGATGCTCATTCCAGCTCTCCTCTAAGTTCCAGGATCGCTTTGACCCCCTCTCTTTGAGACTCTGGGATGCTGCCTGCTGCAATCCATCTTTTAAGTCTTAAGCTGTTAGAATGGCCCAAGAGATCTGCAACTTGTAAGATGCCTCTCTCTTTCACAAGCCTGTCTAAGACTTTGAAAATATCTTTCATTAATACTCCATACTTTTTGAATCAATATGAAACAAAGATATTCAAAGTGTTATTCTGTGTCAAAAACTTTCTGATAAAACTTATGGAACTCTTATAAATTAAGCAACTTGATGCATTTAGACATGTTTGACTGATGGGTCCTTGGAACTTAATCTTTACTTACTTGTTATTAATATCAACAAAACATGGAGGACTGCATGTCAGGAGCAAAAAAGAAATCAACCGAGCCAAAAGGGATTGAGCAACTTAAAGAGGACATTATTGTTGAGGCAAAAAAACTTGCAGAACAAAAAACATCATCAGCTTATGATCTTGTTAGGGCCACAAAGGAGCTCTTGAGAGCTGAGTCATTAATCAATTCTTAATTAAAGGCTCCAGAGATGGAGCCCTTTTATTTTTAACAAATTCTTTCTGATATTTCTAAAGCATTTTCAAGGACAACAATATGATTATTGGCAGCTCCAGTATAAACAAGTTCAAGCTCAAAGCTCCTCATCTCTTTGTCAAATTGAGCTGTGTCTGCTGAGTCTAAAGTGAATTCAATTTTTCCAAGTTTTGGCTCTGCTGTTGGCCATGCAATTATTTTCTCAATCTTTATTCCTGCAGTTGTCTTAAAGCAGGCCTTTGCACTCTCAAAGGGAGTAAGGTCAAAACGCTCCTGACTGATTGGATCTGAAAGTCTGATGATGACATCCTCTTTGGATCCTTGAGTGATTTTGATTAAGTTTTTTACTGAGCATTTCATGATGCGTCTCCTATGATTTCTGTATTGTCTAAAAAATATTCTAAGTCATCAATGTAAAATGTGGCCTCTATGGCCTGGCCATCAATCGACTCCATGACAATCTCTTTTGATGAGACCTCTGCATTGAGCATCTTTGATTGATAGAAACTTGCCTCCAGGTCTTGGCCTGTTACACTCTCCACAATTGGAGCAAGCTGTGAATGGATGCTGTAATTAATCATTTTCCTGGGCCTTATATTTTCTTAAGATTTCATGGACATCAAAATTTGGACAAGGCTTTGTCTTATCAAGGTCACGATGTCCCATTACGTCTATGATACTCAGGTCATGCTCCAATATCAACTTATCAACCAGGACCGCAAGAGCTCTAAATTGAGCCTCTGTAAACTCCTGATCACCTGTGAGGCATATCCCAATGGATGTCTTGTTGAATCCCTTACAATGGGCTCCTGCTTTCTCCACGGGCCTGGCCCGATGAGTGACCCCGTCTTGAGTAATTATGAATTGATATCCTGTGTCTTTCCAGCCAAAGCAATGAGTGTGATATCTCCCCCAGATGATGGGAGTCTTTTTATTGCCTGTGTGGAGTAAGTGAATCCTCTCTGGAGAATCGTCTCCTGGATTGTCTGAGGCCGAACAATGAATGACTAGAAAGTTTATTGGTCTCACTTAAGCTGATCCTCATCAATAAGAACAAAAGCACCATTCCTGAAAAAAAGAAAATCCTCTTTTTTATTGAGATCCTTGATGTTTCTCTGCCATTCATTACATTTTCCTTTCTTTCTTTTAAGGCAGGTCTGATTGCATACTTTCCCAACTGGATCCAGGTTGTTGTGATATTGCATCTCAGAGTCCTGGCATAAATGCCACATCTTATCCTGCATCTTTCTTGGCTTGATGGACTTTCCACCCATTGCACATGCCTCAATGAGTGTGATCAATGTGACTGCTAAGAATATAGTTAAAAAGCCTCTCATGGCCGAACCTCCTTATAAAATGCTTTAAGAAACGTCCCAAGCTCATCTCTTAGATTGAGAATGAGGTCATCATCTCTCTGGTCATATGGTTTATGCCATTCATCCTGGAGGGAGAGAACTTTCTTATAAAATTCCTTTCTCTTTCTTTGGTCATAGTCTGGTATTTGTTTCATGATCTCATTGGCAAGATTAAGGGCTATCAGTAAATATTCCATCTAGGCTCCTATGATTAAAAATATTATTGCTCTCCTGGTCTCAGGATCAAAAAAGGGAGCAATTGATGCTCCCAATATTAAGGCCATCTTAAGCCAAAAAGAAAATCTTTTATAAAAGGGATTATCCTTTTTTGAAAGTTTCAACATATTTTGGCATGTACTCCAATTGAACTGCTACAAGCTCCAGGCCCTCACCTGTGTCAACATCTTTGACCTCTGCAGGAATCTTTTGACGGCCATCATAAGCAGCAATAACTTTTGCTTTGAACTCTTCATCTTTTGTGAGCTCATTATAAAACTCAACTCCATCTTGGAATTGAATTCCATCTTTTAGCTTTTCACAAAGAGAAAGAGAAACTTCATTGACACCAATAAGCATCTCTTTTGTTTCTTTGATTCCCTCTGTTGAGTCCTCTTTTTTAAGTTGAGGAGCAATCATTGAAATCACTCCCAAGATCATTTGAATTACTTTGTTCATTTTACAGTCTCCTATTATTTAATTATGGCAGCAATTATTGCAACCACGGCTCCACCAATAAATCCAAAAAAGGATCCAATAAAGCCAAGTTTTACTTTCATTGTTGAGGTTGTCTCAGTCATGTCCAGCTTAAAAGCATTGAGGCTTTCCTCAGTGCTTTCAAGTTTTTTCCAGAGCTGCTTTCTCCACTCAATCTCATTTTTAACTATCGCATTAAGCTCTTTGTCACTCATTGTCATATTTTATCACCTATAAAAAGTAGATTCCAACTATCTCTTTTTTAAAGTTTTTCCAGTAAGTATTTAAGAACTTGATCTCGCTGGGCATCTGTCAAGACTGCCTCATCTTTTAAGGCTTTTACAGCATTTTTAGCGTCAATCTTATCTTGCTTGTTTTTATTTTCTTGGAATAAATATTGAGCTTTCAAGGCAGCGTCCTCAACAATTTGTTTCTTTCGAGTCCATGTGCAATAAATCTCCATTAGGTCAAGATTCTTGATGGCCTGGCCCCCTGGGTGTGAGCAGACTTTAATTTCAAGTTTTGCTTGGCAGTCAGATCCATCAATGCAAGATTCAACATCTTGTTTCATTTGTGCTTCTGGTTGAATTTTATGGAATGAATTGTTTCCGGTTTTTCTAATTGAAATACAAGGCTCACTGTAAACTTGCTCGCATTTTTCTTTTTTAGAATAAATAGTCAAGCCATCGGTACTCTTTCCTACTTTTGATTCTGGCAAGTAGCTTGCCATTGCTGAAAAACTTATTAAAAGTAAAATTAAAAATTTCATATTATCTTTCTCCCTTGCAGTTTATTATAAAATCCGCATCTGCTAAATTATTAGTGGAGTTTACAGTATAAAACAATGCCGATGTAGAAAGTGTTGTATTAGGATTGCATCCCCAGCCTGCCGATGTTTTCGCTGAACACGTACACTCTGGAGCACCATTAAAAATACCTGGTTTAAAATTTACGGTGGCAGTGCCTAGCGCAGTGTCAACAATCGAATCAACCCATCCTGCGCACATACCCCCTACCGCCGAAGGAGTTCCAGAATTTGCAATCAAGCAACTCTCAACCCTAACATTCTTACTCGCATTTTCAGCGTAAGAGTTCACGACTTGACCAACTATTATTGGTTGAACGGTTGGTTTTTTGTAGTCGTCTTTTGATTTACTGCAAAAAATGTTAACGGTATCATTTACCCCTGTCCCTGCCGACGTTCTAACGTGATACACAAGGTAAGTGCTAGCTGTCTCCAGAGTACACTCTCTGTCCCCCGCGTTTTCAACTGTGCAAGAACACCTCGGTGCAGCCGTAAAGACTCCAGATTTGAATGTCAGTTTATTGTCACCAGTTCCCCCAGCAGTGGAGCATCCGTTTGTCCAAGGTACATTCTCACTTGACTGTCCGCACGTTGCGCTTGTGTCAGTCGTGGAAAGCTGTATGTTAAACTCGTTCTCGTTCTCACTAACTTTAGGAATAGACTTATAAACTTGAACGGATTGTTTTGCCTCTGACTCTTGCTTTGTTAAGGTTATAAAGTAAAGAGCCGGGTCTTCTAAAGTGTTTACTGCATTGAAAGAGTTTAAGGAAACTCCCGATGATGTTGCAGAATTTGCAGAGGCAAATTTCACGCCACCTGAATATGTTATAGATGCGCTTATTGATGGTGTATATGTCAATCCGAGTCCTGAATAGTCGACAAAACAATCCCCGACCGCCGAGTCAATTGTTGAAGTCACCCATCCGCTTACGTTTTCGCTTATTACTGCACACGATACCCCGTTCATGACTGCGGTTAACGTGTCGGGCGTAGTTGTCTCGGTTAGCCCTTGTAAGGTTCCCATATAAGACTTATCCCACTTTATAATTGGAGAGGCCGATGCTCCCACGTTTTTCACACAAAGCTTGATATCACCTTTTAATGAATCACCTGCAATGTCTGCTGCTGATGGACATAAAAAACTTACTGAATGAGGAGCTGCTATTGTATGAACTGGCAAGGATCTGTTGTTGCCATCTGTTGTTGTTGTTCCAAAGAGAGGATTCAGGATTGTTCCATTCCCATCAACAACCAAAAGATCAAGGTTGAGATCTCCTCCAATGTAATCAATTCGGCCCTCACATGAGCGACCCTTAACAACATCTTTGTCAAAGTCAAGAAGTGCAGAGCATCTCTCATCATTTTGAGCTGCTGGAGTAAATTCAAAAGAGGCCTTTCCCTCTAGTGGATCAGTTGTCTGAGAAACAAAAGTCCCTCCTGTCCCAGTCCATCCTGCCTCCCCTTTCTCTGAGTTCGGGTTGTCGCTATCAACAAAAATATTATTGAAGTTCTCACCTCCGCCACCGCCACCTGAGCCCATGGTTGAGTAATTGGTCCCTCCATCAAAGGAGAACTCAATCTCTCCTGATGTCTCATTTGATCTGATTATTCTGTTAGGACCTAATTTGATTATCTTGTCAGCAGATGCATTCCCTGGATCATTGATAATTAAAGCATTATCAAGAATCTTGGCAGCAAAGGCAGTTGATAAGATTAGGCCAAAAAAAAGTAAAACAATTAATTTTTTCATTGGTCCTCCTGTTATTGTTTGATTTCAATTATTGATGTCATGTCTAGTGTTCCAATATAGGATGTCCCAGTCAAGTCTCCAGTTGTATATTGGAGCTTATATTCATCTGTTGCTCCAATTTGAACAAGAGTGAAAACTGTTCCAGCGTCTCCATTTAAGGAGAAATATTTTGGAGATTCAAAAACATTATCCTTTGAGTTGTAAGACAAAAATAAGATCCCATATTCTTTGACAATTTGAGTATCTGTCTTTCTTTCAATGTCAAAAAACATGATCTTGTTTTTTGTGATTGTCCGATCAACTTTAAGAACGGCCCCAGCGTTATTGTTGTCTAAGACATCTGCTGGCCCAGTGTTGTTGGCCAAGGTTGCTAAGAATGGCAACTTTCTCCCACCTCTTAAAGAGAACTCCAGGAGTGACTCCCAAAACTGAGTCTCACTTGGCTTGGAAAGAGCAAGTCCCATCTCTTCAATTGGCTTGATCAACTCCTCTTGCACACTGTTGAGCCAGTCTGCACTTACCACTGTTGCAGGAATTGAGAGACCTGGATCTCCCTCTGTGAATCTATTGCCGACCGTGGCTCCCTCTGAATCTATTCTAAACATATTACTCTCCTCTAAAAAGAATCATCTCCAAAACTAAATAAAACAACCGTATGAGCAGGCTTATGCTTTTCCATTAAGCACTCAAGGACAGAGTTCCCAACTTTCACAAGTGGATCTCCTGCAGCTCCCTGGCCTGCTTTAAAAAGAACTAAAAACTCTGCAGGCGCTTTTATAACAAAAGCATACCTCCAAAGCCCATTGGTCAACCTGTCACCTGCTCTGGCCTGGCCAGCTAAAAATGGAGGCTGATCCTCTGCTGATATAACGTCAACATCAAAGCCAAAATTGGCAGCAAGTTGTTGATAAAAAGATTCATTTTGGCCACCTCTGGTTGTGAGAACCTGGATGATCCGAGTTCTCCTCTCCTGGATGGATTGATCCTCTGGGGCTGAGTCACACTCATCTGGCAGGCCGAGCAATCTCTCCCAGTCTCTAAGCAATTCAAGTGTTGTTCTTGGGTCCACTTCTTTGATGAGCTCAGTTGATCTTTTATCAATTCTATATGGCTCATTTGAATATGAGTCTAAAAGCTTGTAAAGGTTAGACTCAAAATCTTGCAGGCCCAACCAGGCCAGACCTTTTGGAAAGAGCCTCCTAATTACTTTAGAATATTTTGACCTTAAGCCAATGTCTGCCATGTTATTGTTCCAAGTGTGATAAGTTCCCCCGTCAATGGGACAACATTGGCAGGGGCCAATCCATTTATTGTGTTGATTTCATAATCCTCAATGTCTGGAGCAATAGATATTGCCTGTCTAATTTTAGAAAGCAATAGAGCTCCATCAAGAGTCACTCCTGGCCCACCGTAGGATCCAGCCAGGTTGACATCTCTCTTAATAAGATCCTCAAGCTCTGTGATAATGTCCTGTTGAACTGCAACAATATTAGGCTTGATAGAGATATTCATATCCATTGCTGCCTCTGTGGGAGCAAAGACTGTCACAAGTGCTGTGACTGGTTTTCTTACATTAATATAGTCCTGGACCTCTGTCACTTTGGCAGGAATCGGGATGATCGGATCCTCATTATCAACAACAAAGCTCACACCAACTGTTCCTGGCCCTGTAAATAATGGGAGGACCCATGATCTTGTGACTCCTGTCACCTCTCTGCTCCATTGAATATAATCATTGGCAGAGCCTCCAAGCGGAGGGAGTTGCAACCTATTGATCAATCTGTCTCTAAGGGAGCTGTCGGACTCTGTGTCATCAGCATCTGTGATAATTGCTGTGATTTCTGCCTCTGAGTTGACATTGGCAATTGGTGATAAGAGAGTGAGCTTTTGAGTGATTGTCATGTCTCCATTGGATCCAGACTCTGATGCTGTCACCTGGACTGTGATTTCTCCAGGTATTGTTGAGCCAATTGTCCCCTCAGCATCTGTTGTATATTGAAAGGAATCATCTCTTTGGACAATTGTTCCTGCAGGGATTATCCCTCCATCATTGCCTGTGAATTTTAAGCTAAATTGAGCAAAGGTGGCCTCATTTCTAGTGACTCCCCATATTGAGGCCCATCTATTGAGATATTCAAGTTCTGCTGTGTCTGGAAAGACTTGCTTTGAGACCCATGTCAAATATCCAAGCAATAAATGACTCATTCCTGCAATGGCCCTTGCTATTGTTCCCAGGAAAGAGCGTCTTAAAATATTTGTTAAATTGAGCCCACCTTTAATATCTGTCTCGACTCTTTCAACTAGTGTGTCAAGTTCTGGTCTTTCAAAAGGCATTTACACTCTCCTCAATTTTTGTTCATCCCAAAGGACTGAGAATCTTTCGGTCTCCTCATCAGGACGAACAATCTCAATTCCGATGATTAAATTATTATTTTTATTGTACTCACTTTTAATTCCAATTTCATCTGCAATTCCATCATCTTTCATCCAGGCCAATGCCTCAATGCATAACTCCTCTGATCTCCTGAGTGTTTCAGATGTGGCCTTGGCCCTGTTGAGTGTCCAAAGCCTGGATCCAATTTGATCCTGATCCTGGTCCAGTGTTGAGTCGGCCCACCATCCCATTTTATCTGTCTCAAGATCAGGGAGCTCCTCATCTGATACTCTCCTATTTGTGAAAAGAGAGATGGTCACTGCAGTTTCAAGTCCTTTGTCTGCAATAAGGTCTCCATTATCTGAGCCGATGTCAAAGGAATTGTTATCTAGTATTAAGGCTATATCTGTCATGATGTTACTGTCCCTGGATAAGTTCCTGCTGAGGATCCTCCTGTCACAACTGTTGAGGTCACTGCACTTGCAACAATCTCGTCAATGATGCCCTGGCATATAGGCTCCCAGTATATTTTCAGATCTGCCTCAATAGCATCTGGATTCACGGCCTTAATTGCTGCTGTGATACTATCTGCCATTATTGATGCGCTCATTGCCATGAGATCTCTCCTGTTTAGACTTTAAAAGTCTCAAGCTTTGTCTTGACTGCTGTCAAGGCCGTAATTGTTTCAGGATCTAATGGCTGTGGGCCGATCCCAGTAATATTCTTAGCGATAATCATTTCATCCATCCACTCAACAAGGACTGCAATTAGCTCATTGCTGCCATTGTCTATTTTTATTTTAGAAACAAGCATCTCAGCATTGCCTCCTTTTAAATGAATAAACTTTCCATTTTTATTGTAGAAAACACAGTCTCCAGGAGCAAGGTTTTTAAATCTAAAATCTCTATGCTCTGAGGCAATAACAACCGATGACTCTCTGTTCCCTCCCACTGATACGGCAATGCACTCACTGCCAACTGGAGGATTGGATGAAAATCCAAAGTGATGCATCTTTCTGACATCATCTTTTGTCTCATCTGCCAAAAAGGTGGCCTGGATGGCCTGGAGAGGTCCTCCATCTTTGGCGGCCTCAATTATTCCATGGCCGATCATTAAAAGAGTCTTTCTCCTGATTGGATCTATGACTTTTTTTGCAATTTTAATCACATCCTCAATTCTCATGATTCTTTCCATCCCAGGCTGCTGAGAATATCATCCTCTTTTTTAATTTCTTTTTTAAAGTCCAGTGCATCTGGTCTGATAAGAGAGAGCTCCACTGTTCGGCCACCATCATTGGCCTGCTCAAAGATCACTTTCTCGATAAGCATTTGAGATTTTACTCCCACTGATCTGGCATCCAATTGGACAAGCATGTTGACATCCCAAAGAGATCCATCCTCCTGGCTCCATCCAACAACAACCACACTGACTGCTGATGACTTGGCGGCCCTGTAGGATGACTCCCATTCGGCCCTTGATTGAGCTCCATCATTATCAACTGCATTCTCTGCAATTATGACTGTGGGCCGATATCTTTTGACACCATTATCAATGGCAGCGCCCTTGTTTTGAGTCGCATCTTTTGGAGTCCCCAGGAGTCCAGTGCTTTGTCCTTTTACAATATATTCTGAAAATCTTTCACTGTGATCAAAGCCTGCTGTTGAGACCCTGCAGTTGACACCCTCAACAAGTGCTGAGACGGCCCTTTTGCTGCCTTTTTTTGTGATGATAAGATTGCCATGTGTGCTGGATAAAAGTAAGAGCTGCCTTTCCTTTGCTGCCCTTTCTAGGGCCTCAAAAACTGTCTCCCCTTGTCTGACTGAGAACTTTGGGAACTTGGCCCCAACATCTGCCTGGACCAAAACTTTAATATTAAAAGGCTTACAAAGTTCTGCTGCAATTCCAGCAAAGTCAAGATTGTTGAACTCTGCTGCATTAGTGATTGAGCACGTAACAAGATCACCTGTCCTGTCCCTGCCTTGAATGGTGATATTTCTTGAGGCCTCTGTGATGGCCAGGTTGAGCTTGTCAACCCATCCCTCAAAGATGGCATGTTTTCCAAGGTGGCAATGAACTCTGTCCTCTGGCAAGATCTCAAAGTTGGCCTGGCCGACTCTCCACTTGTCTGCAGTTGTGACTGAGAAAGATCCAGATATTGCAAGCAAGTTTCTAGTGATTTTTATATTCTTAAAGCCCTCAAATATTTTATTGTTGACATAAAATGTGGCAGCATCTTGCCTGAGCGTCCCATAATCAAAAGGGACAACTGGCTTATGTTTTACTTTTGCATTATCCTTTGCCACCAATGACCTCCAATTTTTCATCAGCATTAATGAAAGCAGGATGTCTGATTTTGTTTCTGTTTATGATATCCTGTTCATTCTCAAGGGACCCATTAAGATCATAGGCAAGTAAAAGTGAGATCTCATCTCCTTTTGGAGTGAGCTCTTTTATTGATGGCAAGTCTGCATCAATGTCTGGTAAGGCATCAATTATGGAGGCATTAATATCAATCATGGCCTGATATAGCCCAGTGTTGGTCTCATCAATATTAATGGCCCTAATCTGGGCCTCAATAACTGCTGATATATCCTCTCTTGCTTTTTGTGATTCATCAATTGAAACAAAGTCAGCAACAATGGCAGTCTCTGTTGAGCTCACTGCAGCCGCCCTCCTCATAAAGTTTTCAAAAGTCTCAGAGTTTTTTCTCTCTTGCAGCCTTGTGGGAGTGTCTCCAGTCACGGCCTCATCACCTGCAAAAGAGTAGAAAGATGAGTATGCTTTTGTTTTATCTTTGTTCCCACCAATGGCATCCTCCATAAGTTTAAAGGAATCCAATAGCCTTTGACTTAATAACCCAGGGGACTGCAAAAGATCATTGGTCTCGGCTATTAGATTCCTTGTGGCAAAAGCTAAGTTAGCAATGCCCTCAGATGTGTCTGATAATGGTTTTGTTACTGAGTCAAAAGTCTCCTGGACCTTTGCAACAAGATCTCTGGCAGATTGAATTGCAAAGCCAGGCATGGATGCAATGGAGAAATTTTTATCAAAATCATCCTTAATGGATGCAAGTGCTTTTGTTTTTTTCTCTGAGAGAATAGCACCTTTGTCATTTTTCCCTTTTGGGAACTTGGCATCTCCAAGTTCTAGGCAAGTGACAGAGAAAGTTGCAATGGCTCCCTGTCTCATGGACTCGCTAACATTGAGAGCTCCCACCTGGACCATTAAGGATCCATAAAAAGGATGGATCAACTCTCCTGGCCCTTTCTTTTCAAAAACTTCAAATAATCTTTTTTTGGCCTGGAGATAATCGGTGCCAATAATGTGGCCCTCTATTTGATAGGACTTGGCCTGTCTCCCAAGATCCTCAGTGTAGGGAGTCTCTCTATTTGGGAACTGATGTTGAATGGCACGTCGGCCACCTGCAACCTGAGATCCATCCACAAAGAAATTAAATCCTCTAAACGATGCCTCTCTTAATTCATCTTTATATCCCACTAGATTGCTCCCATGAGTCCAGTGTCAATGTTGAGGATGGATTCTCTGTCCTCTGACATGACTCTTGTATCTTTTGGCATGTTGCTGAATTTTACATCAACTGATGCTTGTTGTTTTCTTAATAAGAACTCACTATTTTTTTTGGTGAGCTCCTCTGATTTTGTGGGATCCCCTGCAGGCTCTCCCTGGAACTTAAATCCTTGGGCCTTGAGCTTTTCATCAGTGTCATCTCCAATCCCAAGTAAGCTTGATATTCCTGATATTTTGCCAAGCCAAAAGATCATGTCTTTAATCTGTTGAATTGGACTAGTGAAAAGATCTGCAAAAAAGTTTTTAATTGGCTCCCAATTTTTAATTATTGAAAAGGCCACAAAGGCAATGGCACCTGCGACTAGTGCAAACTTTGCAAACAGTAACAAAGTCGGGGCCAGGCCTGCTTGCATAATTGGGAAAATTACTGCTAAGGCCTCAAAACCTGTGATCAGCATTGGCAATGCTGCAATTATTGTCCCCATGATTAAGACAAGAGGTCCCATCACGGCAACCACTGCTGCAATAATCCCTCCCCACTTAAGGAGCGTAGGATTAAGTTTTGACATCCATCTGAAAAATTTAGCTATTCCATTTATAATATCTGCAATAAATTCTTTTATGCCAGAATCCATAAATGCAATCTGAAAGCCCTCAAAGGCAGATTTTACTGAGGCAATTGCTCCAGGCAATCCTTTCTGCATTGTCTTTTGCATCTCTTTGGCGGCTCCTGTCGACCCTTTCAGTTTCTTTTCAAGATCAGCAACTGCATTTGTGACTTTCCCAGTTGCTGGATCCATCTGTTGAACTGCATTCAAGAGAACCCCAGCACCTGCAATGGCCCGCTTTCCAAAGATCTCATTAAGGATAGCAAGCTTTTTTGCCTCCCCAACATTTTTAGACTTAAAGCCTTTATTCATCATCACCAAAATGTCAGTCATCTTTCTCATTTTTCCAGTTGCTGGATCAATGGCCTGGACACCTAATGCTTTTAATATTTTTTGTGCTCTTGGGCCTGCTGCTGTTATTTTTAAAAACATATTTTTAAGAGTTGTTCCTGCTTTGGATCCTTGGATCCCTGCGTCCCCTAATTTTGCTGTGAGTGCTGAGACCTCTTCAAGGCTTGATCCATATTTCAAAGCAACTGGAGCTGCATCTTTAAAAGTCTCTCCCATCATAGAGAGATTTATATTCCCTTTGGCAGTTGCAAGAGCAAGAACATCTGCGACTCTCCCCATCTCTGATGCCTTGATATTAAATCCACCCATAATGTTGGATGCAATATCTGCTGTTGTGGCAAGATCTGTTGAGGAGGCCGCTGCCAGGGCAAGAGTTGGCCCTGTGGCCTTTAGTATTTCATTTGTGTTAAATCCTGCCTGTCCAAAGAATGCCATGGCATCACCTGCCTGGCTTGCTGAGAAAGCTGTTGTGGATCCAAGTCTTTTGGCCTCCTCTCTCATGGACTTTAAGCTTTTTTCTGAGGCTCCAGTCAGGGCCTGGACTTTGTTCATTGACTTGTCAAAAGTTGCTGCTGTTTTAAATGCGCTCGCACCAAAGGCAGCAATCGGCAAGGTGAGGCCCATGGTCATGGCCAGGCCTGTGGATTTCATTCCATTCCCAACTCTTGAGAGATTTTGCCTCATTTTTGCTGAGGACTTTTGAACTCTCTCAAAAGCTCTTTGGGATTTTATTGCATTTTTTGTAAGTTTCGGGAACTTGCTTGATAATCGGTCAACAACACCTGAGACATTATCAACTGCTTTAAATCTTAGTTTTTTGTCAACAATTGAACTCATTTAGAATATTGCTCCTCTGCACGTTCCATCCAAAAATAAATATCATCATCGTCCATCTCATCAAGCTCACTGGGTTGAAACTTAAAACACCTGGCCAAAGTTCCCAGTGAGTGTCTCCAATTGCTTGGCCAGGTTAGCTGAAAGCTGAAAAATATTCTGCTAAGATATTCATGTCATCAAGACAAAGCTCATCAATCACCTTATCTGGCTGATTGGCAAGTGCTCCAATCACTTTAAGAATTGCATCCATACTTGGCTCAGTTGGCATTTTCCTAATGTGTTTGGCTTTTGGCTTGTCCAGAATAAATTCTGTGATATTTTCAGATCCAAAAACAATTGCCTCTTTAAGTTCATGGACATGCTTTCCATCTTTAAAGTCAAATTGAGAAAGAATCTCTTCTTTTGTTTTTTCATTATTGTCTTGCATAGCGGTCCCCTTTTTATACAAGAGGGGAGGTCATCCTCCCCTTTATTTCTATCTTACTTCTTCTGCACTTAATCCCTCAAAACGAGCCTCAATCTCCCCCTCCTCAGTGTTCCCTTTGGAGTTCGATGCCCACCATCCATTTCTCAGAACAATAGTTTTTCCATTGGCAAGTTCAAGCGTGATTGTGGCCTCAGTTGTTTTGGCAAGCTGCTCAAAAGAGATATTTGAGTCATCAGTAATTGATCCCTCTATGTAGGGAACAACTGGGATCTCTTTATATCCATGAACTTTGTCCATTCCAACAATCCCCTCTTTTTTTGCAATGCCCAGATCATAATCAAAAGCACCCTTGGCCTTGTATAGCTGTCCATTAATTTTCAAATTGATTATTCCACCAACTCTCATGTCTTACTCCTTTATAGTAAAAATCCGATTTTAGCACCTACAACTCGTAGTTGATTAACAATATTCGGTGGGAGTAAAAAGTCTAACCTATTCACGTCACCTGCATTTCTCTCAACAACTAGTTGCTCTTTGAATTGGTCCATATCCTCAACCAATCCAAGCTCCTCCCAAAGTCTAAACCTAATAATGGCCTCAGCCTTTGCAACTTTTGGAGTCATGATGGCCTGTCCAGCACCAAACTGAGTTCCATCACTGGCAAGCTTATGTCTAGGATATTTAAGCAGCCAAAAGTTTCTGAAATCATATCTTAAGTAAGACAGAGTTAGCAGAGTATTAAGATCCAAATATGAAACATCATCAGCACCTGCAGGATTTTTCTTGTAAGTTGTAATGACTCTTTCTATTCTTACGTTCCCACCTGCATCAACTTTGTCAGTTGCTATCCCATTGAATAAAAGAATATTTCTCTCTTCAAGTGTTAGTTTTTCGGACTCGCTTTCTGCCAAGATTCCTGGCAAGGCTAAAGTCTGAAACGGTCTTGCAGGATCAATTTCAGCAGCTTTTGCAATAACACCTGCAAGACAGGCAGAGTGCTCATATGGACTCGATGGTCCAGAACATCTTTTAATGGTTGTAAATTGAGAATTCCTTGCATTGCCGATGGCATTTAGTGCAGAGAGAGTCCCTCTTGCTCCTGTTATATGATATCCATCATTTTGCTTAAGAGGTCCAAAGCGACTTGTGAGCTCTGCTTCTAGGACAACAAGGTTGGCAGCATCTGCATATGGTGTAACAAAAAGAATGAACTGCTCATCATCTAGGACAACCAGGGCATCTGCTACATCTGGGTTGCTAACTCCTCCGCTCATAGCCACGATTGCTGCAGTTATACCTGCAGGGAGCTCATCTCCAAAGTAATAGTTGACACGAATGTCAATATCATCACCAACAACACCTTTGTTCTTGGCCGTGAAGTCAAGTTTCTCTGGAGCAACATTGATGACAGATGAGATGACAAGATCACTATCTGCCACAATCACATCATGCAAGTTAGATGCAATCTGTGCTGGAGTTTCACCAACTGCAACTGCAACCTCCACTTTTTTCCCTGCAATATAAACTTTTAAAGTCCCTGCTGCTGTTGGAGCTCCGCCAATGGTGATTGATCCTGTTGAGGCAACTCCTGCAACATTATCATCTAAAGCAATGCAATGAAGTTCATTGATTGTGTTGGCCTTAAAATAAGACTCTGCCATTTTTGCAAGCATTGATCCAGCTCCAAAATATGTCTTGGCCTGTGCTGCACTTGTGACTAGATTTTTTTCTTCAGCAGGTTTTGTCCCACCGACAAGCTTTTGTCCAATCATCAAAACTTTATAAGGTTGACTCCCTGCTCCCTGGACTGCTGCTGCATTGTCAAATTCAGCATACAAAAAAGGAATTCTTATGGACGCTGGGACTTCATTAAATGAGATAGGCATGTTTTACTCCTCTGATTTTTCAATATTATTTTTTGTTTTCTTTGGTTTTGACACCTTTTCTTTTGTCTTTTCTTGAATGACCTCAACATCTCCACTTTTGATGATGCGTCTCCAGTATGTTGAGAGAATAACCTCAGCACCCTCTGAGTCGATGTGCAGCTTTGTGGCAGGATTAAAAACCTTGACACCCTCTATTGGCTTAATTTTCACGCTTTTGCTCATTGCAGTCTCCTAATTATATTATGTCAACTTTGTCTATTGCCTTATTAGTTCCATGATCACCGATATTCCATTCAATATCAACTCCCAAGAAGTCATCAATGGCCTTTTTATTGGATGGATCCTCAATGAAAACTGAAACAAAGTTCATTCTTACAGCTCCCATTGGAGAGGACCCGTTGCCTTGAGAGTCATACTGAGTCCCACCTGCAATTGTCTCCTCTAAATATTGGCCATCTTTGTGGAGAGGTTGCCACCCTCTAAGAATTGGATCATTTTCAATGGCCTGCTCGACCTCATATTCAAGATCATCCATCTCATCACAGAGCTCCTCATCTGAATCATGAGCTGTCATGACCTCAATGACAATCTCATACATATTTTTATAAGATTTTGGAGAGCTGTCAAAGGGCTCTTTAATATTTTGATTGGCATATACAAGAATGAGAGGCAGCTCCTCCTCACTCGCATTGAAAGATCGCCTGCAAAAAACATCCTGACCGACTCCCTTGATATTGGCAGCCTTAAGGACTTGTTGAACCTTTTTTCTTATATATTTTTTTATCATGTTCACTCTTGTGGAGAATCAACTGAGCACCGCCCTGGCCGTCCTCTCTGATTTCAATTACTTTAAATTTCAAATTCCTGATCTGAATCATGTCATCTTTTTTCATTTCAAAATTAAGATCATTGAGATTTACTCCCAGGACTGGCTGATTGGAGCTGATGACCTGCTCTGTCTCAGGATCGATTGTCTCATAATCATTGTCAAAAATTCCTCTAATGGGATAAGAGCCTCCATGCTGAGGATAATATTTAACATCCTCACCAAAATTGTTGGTGCAGTGTCGTAAAACTTTACTTACTCTGTCTCTAAAATCTCTTTTCATAGAAAAAAGGGCCCCTCAAAGCTGGGCCCATGGCTGTTGTTTTTTTTTTAAAAATTAGTTAAAAGATGCTGGACCTGCTTTAAGCAATACAAGAATCTTTGTGTCTGCTGATGCGGCCGCTGCATAAGCAATTCCTGCAATTGGATTAAGATTGTCAGCATTGACCTCACCATCGGCAATGTCCCAATAAACCTCAGCTCCCTGAGCAATAACAAGAGGAGCAGCTTTTGTAATCTCAACAACACCTGTGATATTGAGTTGGCCCTCTTCTCCATTTAAGACATCATAAGCAACAACGCCCGTAAAATCACCAATAACATGGACAGATCCAGCAAGATGAGTTGCTGCTGCTGTGAATGGTATGCTTTGGCCTGAATATTTAAAGTTGTTCATTTTTAATCTCCTTAATATGTGGGAGGCCAGGCCTCCCTATTTTATTTTAATTAATTAAGCACCTGCGTTTTTAAAGAATCCTCTATGGTCAAGAACCTTGGCTCCAAAGTCATAAGAAACTTTTAGCTTAAGCCCTGAAGTTTCAAAGCCCTCTTTCTGAGTAATCGATGGACCATTTTGACCCTCAAGTCTTGCAATCTCGATCATGTCAATCATTTGAGAGCTTGCCATTAAATACCAGGCAGTGACAGAGCTTGCATCAAGTCTTGCCTCAATGATTGGATCTAAGTCACCTTTAAATGGATTCACATTTGAGTCTTGAGATGGAATTGTTGCTCCAAGGAAAGACTTAATAGTGGCTCCTAGTATTGATGGACCAGCCATATATGATGGAGTGATGTCAAGCAACTCATCATCAAGATCTTTTTGCAACATCATCTTGCTGATACCCTCATTTACAGTTGTGACAGAGATGGCACCTGCTGTCCCAAGGTTCCCATGGGCTGCTGAGAACAATGCGTTGCCATCTGCCATCAAAGGATTGCTTGTGATGATGGCCCAAATTAATTTCGACTCAAGAGCTCTTGCCTTAAGTCCCATTTGAGCTGGAACTCTTGTAAAGGCATTAAGATCATCATTGATTAATGTTTTTCTTGTAAGGCCTATGATTTTCCCATATTCCTTGATTGAATATTTCTCTGCACTTTCACTCATAGTTGTGTGCTCATACTCTCCACTTTCTTTCACTTCTGAAAGGCCAGCTCCTGAGTGCAATTGAGTTCTTGAGATCTCTTTGAAATCTGAAACTTCAGTCTCTCTCACAAAGGCTCCAAAGGTTTGGCGGCCCATATCATAAGCGTCTCTTAATGTTTTATTGGCAACATTGGCAAGAATCTCTTGAAAATCAGAGCTTGAATGCAATGCACGTTCTGCAACCTGAGCATCTGCCATGCCTGATGTGCTCACACCCTCTGACTCAAGAAATTTTCTTGCAATCTCAGTAAGTCTTGAGAACCTGAAATCTGTTCCACTTTCAGTTAGTTCATAAGCCTTTCTATCAAACTTATGTAAAAGAGCGTTTTCTGCTGCTGCCATTCTTGATTGTCTATTTTCCATGTCATTTACCTCTATGCTGTGACCAGTTGTTTTATTTAATTCATCCATTTTTGCTCTTGATTCAATTGCAAAATTTCTAAAAGAGTCAAGGTCTGTTCCTTTCTCAACATGCTCATTGGCAATAGTATCATCCAGGCCAAGATCTTTTGCAAGCTTTCTGATGTCCATCCCTCTGGCCCTTTCTGTTTCAGCAGCAACTCTTTTTGCCTCATCAACATCAACAACTGGCTCAGTCTTTTGAGTTCTTACTGGCTCAGCAGGAATCTCTGGCTCAATTACTGGGTCTTTCTCTTCTTTCTCTTGAGTCGCCAGGGATCTTTTAATCTCCCCATCAAGATCAGTGATCTCTGTGATTCTTGCAACCATGGCCTCAATAAATTTCTCACTAAGCCCTGCAGTCTTTCCTGCCTCTCTAATTTCTTGTTCCTTAAGCATTTTGCTCTCCTCTGTGTTTTCGATTATGCATTCATATGTTTCTTGATCATCTAATGATCTGGATTGAGAATCCTTGTCAAAAGGAATATCAACAAAAGATATCTCCATTGGCTCCCAGTCAGTTGCTCGGTACGTTGGCACCTCATCACCTTTTTTAGACACATCCTCATATTTATGGACTGTGTAACCAACTGAGACATTTCTTATAATTCCATCCTGGATATCTCTAACAATACCCTGGAGCTCATCTCTTGATGAGAGTCTTAATGTTGCAATACCCTCTTTGTTTCTAATCCAGGCCTTTTCTACAACTCCAATGATCCCCTCAAGTCCATTATATCTTGAATGATTATTGAGAACTGGAGCTCCCTGATTAAGCCTCTCCATTCTGACATCAGATTTTTTCATTGAGAGCTCTTCAAAATATGGCTCCCAATAGCCTCTCTTTCCTTTTGCTCCTGTAGAAAAAACAACTTCAATTGTTCGATTTTCCTCATCAAAAGTGTCTGGAGTAAATGAGGCCCTCACTGAGAGTCCATTTTTAGGAATCTTGATTGTTTTCTTGCGTTTCATCTGAAACATCTCCCTCTTGTAGCTTTCCGCTTATATTAGTATATTTTGGATTCGAGTCCAATATCAACCCTTTCTCCTCTTGTTTTTTCAGATCTTTCTCCAATTGGTCCATTACTTCATCAGGATCCTTTCCACTTGCAGATATCTCATCAGACAATGATGAGAGTCCTGCTCGGATTGCCTTGATTGATGCAGGGATCTCTTTTGTGGGATCAATCATCTCTCTTTTTGGTGGAATATGCTTGGATTCAGTATCACTTGGAACGGCCTGGCCAGTGATCTCCATCATCTTTTTGAAGTCATCAAAGGCTGGATCCAAAAATCCAAGTATCATAAAAGCCTCCCTCCAGGCCTCAATGTTTCTGTTCATTTCAAGGTGGCCCATTCTCCCTGCACTGAAATTGACATCAGAGAGATCTCCAGTCAAAGCCGCATATGAAAGGCCAAAGCCTGATGCAATACTTCTTTGCTCAACACTTGTGAATTCTTTATAATTCTCAACTGATGGTGGATCTGCAAAGGTGATGGTCTTTCCTGGAGGCAGCTCCTCAATGGTCCCTGGTTCCAGGCTTTCTCCAAAGTCTGATGTGTCTCCATTATCAACATCTGCTGATATGTCATGCACAAAGGCTGTGAATAAGGCTGCAATTTTTTGCCTCATAAGCTGAGCGTCCTGAAAATCATCCAGATCTTTCAATCTGATCATTATTGATGATGACCATGGGACTCCTCTCACTTGGCCTGGCCTTTCTTGCCTGAATAAGTGGAGGATCTGGTCTGCTGGAATTCTATTTGTTTTGACTTTTAATGTGGTTGTAAAGCTGCCAGGATGAGATGCATATAAATGGTAAGCAACCCTTTTGCCATTAGAGTCAAATTCTATTCCCTGGATGATGGTGTTCCCATTCTTGGACTCTTGTCCATCACTTTTATTGGAGTTTATAAAATCAGACTCTAAAATTTGATATTGAGTTGGGAATTCTTTGTCATTTACAAACCTCTTTCTAACCAGAACCTCTCCAGATTCTTGAATGGCATCCATGATCACTCTTTGAAGTCCAGCAAGATTATGCCTGCCATTGTAATCACATCGAGTTGTCCCTGCCCATTTTTTCCATTTGATCTGGAGAGCATCTCCCATTTTCCCAGTAATCCTGGTTTGAATGCCCTTTCCAACAACATTATTGGTTGTGACTTCAATGGCTCGCTTTGCTATTGGGTTGTTTCTTCTTAAGTCTCTGGATCTTTCTCTTAAAATTGAAAGGCTGCCACCGACTTGAGAGTTGGCATCACCATTGCCAGTGAGCCAGCCAGAGGTTCTTTTGGATTTTGATGCGGCCTCATATTTTCTCTTGCTAAATCTGCCAAAGAACTTTGACAGTCCACTTTGTTTTTTACTCATCAAGAAAGTCCCTTGCTGTGTTTTGCATTGATACGTCGGCCACCAAAGAGTCCCTTGTTGGCCGTTCCTTTGTCAAGTCCAAGCTCTTTTTTCATCAAGTTTCTGATCTTGACCATTTCATCAAGAGATCTATATTCAACCTCTTTGTCTGTGTATTTGACACGCTTGGCACCCTCAACTAGTGCCTCCTCAAGCAATGACAGGTTCTCTAAGGTAAATGCTGTTTTTGTAGCCATGAGGATCCCTTTTTGGTTCGGTCACGTTTTCTGGTTTTGGTTGTTCTTTGCTCATTATCCTTTTTTTCTAGTTTACTTACAACCCCAATATTGGACTCTAATTTCAAATATTGCTCCTCATTCATCCTGTCAATTCCAATAATTGATGCGAGTGCTCTGTTGTAAACATGTAAGTCAAGAATCTCATTTCTTTCTCTCTTTTTTTCCCAGATAATTTTTGTGTACCCTTTGGAGTCTTTTTTTACACTTCTTTCCTCAGCAGTTAACTGGAGAAAATATTCCATTTCATATTGTGGAAAATGAATAAAACCTGGAGGATATCCATCAAAAATATCATCTGGTTCTGACTTTTTAAGATCTCCATAGAGCTCCGACTTTAAGAGATTGGTCCCGACTTTCCAAAGCCTAAGGCCACGCCTGATTGATTTTCCATTTTCCTTGACATCAATTGCTTTTGGAATCCCAACAAGTTGAGTCAGGGCCATCTCACCTTTTAATGGGATGACTCTCTTTGGAGAGAATTTTCTACAAAAAGAATAAACTCTTGATGTTTCATATCCTGAATCAATTCCCACCATCTTGATGGGGACCTCATATCCATTGGCATGAGAGAAAGTTGTTCCTATATATCTTTCAAGATCATCCCATGTCTCCTGGTCTTGGACATCTCCAGGCAAGACTTTATGATCAATGGACCATCTCTCACGATGGCGGCCCCAGCCAATGACCTCTGCCTCTAGTCTGTCTTTCTGGACATCCACTGCACAGGTAAGGAAAATCACACCACTAGGAACTGTCCCGATGTCATATTGCTCACGTCTTTGATATAGCTTGTCATGCTCTGGTTTTTCTCCATGATCCTCATAAGCCTCTCCAAGGACAGTGTTATGAAAGGCCATCAAGAGCTCAAAATTCCCTTGGGCATCAACCCAGAGCTGAGCAACCTCTTTCCAGGAGAACCATCCTAATGGAGAATAAAGTCCCGATAAGTGAAAACCTGCTATTACAGAGATCGGATTCTCTTTGACCCACTCTCCATTGGAAAGCATCCAGGTCTTATTGCTTTCCTTGATCTCCTCTCCACAATGCTCACAAAAATATGCTGCATAATTGACAATGTCTCCACTCGATCCTGGGATTGTGTCATATTCCAGGCTTTTAAAATTGAGCTTTTGTTTTTTTTCACAATGAGGACATGGGACATGAAAATATCTCTGGTCACTTTTTAAGAATGCTTTCTCTATTTTTGATTTTCCTTTTATGGTGGGAGTTGAAATCTTGAAAACCTTTCTCCTGGAGAAAGTTCTTGTCCTGGCCTCAACCAGGGAGATAGGATCTCCCTCTCCCTCAACATCATCTGGATATCCATCAATTTCATCCAGCATAAGAAATTTGGCAGGAACTGATCTCAGCCCAGATGCTGAGTTGGCACCTGTAAGAATAAGAGCTCCCCCATCAAAATCTTTAAAAAGAGCAGTGTTTTTTTTATCTTTATTTTTTCCATGAGCAACTTTGTCTGCAAGCTTTGGAGTGTGCTCAAAGAGAGGGTCAATTCTGAGCTTGGAGTTCTTTTTAACATCTGGCAGGGCTGGCCACACAACCATTGCTGTTGATGGCATGTAATCAACAATATATCCGAGCCAATTATTGCCTGCCTCTGTCCCTCCCACCTGGGCCCCCTTTTGAAACACAACCTCTTTTGTTTTGCTCATATGGGAAAGCTCATCCATTATCTCTTTGAGATAGGGAGTTCTCTCTGTTCTCCATCGACCAGGCTCTGATGATGTCTTTTGTGGCAGCATTCTATTGGCATCGGCCCACTCAGAGACAGTCACAATTGGAGGTGGCTCAAAGGCCTTTAAAAAAGCAGATTCAAAAATCTCACTCGCTTTGGCCAGGCCCATTCTCTTTGTCCTTGAAAAATTCATAATTCTTAGTGCTTAAGTTTCTTAAAGCAGTGTTGAGCTCTTTGAAAAGTAGTGTGTGAATCTCATCAATATCATCCAATCCTGCTAAGACAGGAGCCAATCTGTCTGGCAAGGTCATCAAGCTCTCTCTTGTGAGCCTCCCCATTTTCTTGGCCACATCAACAACCTCATCAGCTTTGACCAGAGATCCAGCAAGTTGCTCATATTTAATCTGTGCGGCCTTGGCCTCCATGGCAGTCTTGGCAGTCCTGGCTTTCACTAATGTTGAGGGACCAGTATTTTTGTCACCTGCAGCATTATCATTATCTCTGTCTCCAGATGTGTTGCTTAGGGCCTGATCAGCAAGCTGCCAATTGATCTTTTTTCTTTTGTTATTCCCGACCTTAAAACAGTTTTCAAGTCGTCCCTCTTGGATCCAGTCCTTGACCGTTCTGAGGCTAACTCCCCGATATCTTGCAAAGTCTGATGGTCCAATCCAATCTGATCCTGGTTTGTTTGACATTTGATGCAGTCCTCATCTTGTCCAAGTTATTGATATATAAAAGACTAACAAAGCTTTTGTCATTGGTCACTGTTTTGTTGATGGATATTGGCACTTTTTGTCTAATTTATTGACAATATTGGGAGGTGACAGAATTGATTAAAAAAACGTGCATAAACGCAGCCGATGCCGCCCGATGTAGTTATAAGGCAGAGAGGACCCACCGAAAAACATATAGTTGCACATATTGCCTGGGATAATGTGTGTATAATATTTTTACAGTAGATAAGCTATTGAATTCTTAAGTCTTTGTAGATAAACCACCACACCCAGGTCTTGTCATTGAATAAGTCCAAGGGCATGGTGATTAGTACGACGATAAACATTGAATAGAATATCCCACAAAGATCAACCTATCTCAATGTAAAACTCACAGGTTTTTTTCAGATTGTTCTCCCTAGGATGAATGAACAACTGAGCAAGAGAATGATTCTCGAATTAGGCGGAAAGCTAATCAAGCCCATGAATATGTAATGCTGTATAGCAAGGCAGTTGAGAGTGTTCATGTAAAGTCTCATCATAGAGATATTAATTGGAAAGAGTATTGATCATCTTAAGCCAGTGATCTTAGCAGTTGAATATGCATGTCGAAAGACCTCCCTCAGCAACTGAATGCCCAATCCAATTTTGGTTTTTTCCTATCTGGACGTGTTTTGGAGCCCATCTAAGCTATGCAAGGGAGGGCCTTTCTATTCCTTTTTTCTTAATATCGTGCTCTTTCTGGTTGTTTTGACTGCTATTGGCTCAGGTTTATTGCTGGCCTCAGCTCCAAGATCAGCAATCATCTTTCCTGCTTTCTTTTTTCCTAATGCCCTAATGCTCTTGGCAGTCATGGCATCCTTGTTGAGATCCTTAAGCAGCGACATGATGAAAGCAACCTGCTTTGGAGTTGCCTCATTGTCATTGAGACCCTTTCCTTTTTTGGCCCTCTTGCGAGCTTTCTTGATAGTGTCTTTCTTGAGGATCTGTGTGGCCTTTCTCTCAAGTCGTTTCTGCTTTGTTTTTTCTGCTCTGCTCAGCATTTAATCCTCACACTTTCCACATCCAGCACCATTGCAAGATGAGCACACATATTCATCTGTCTCATAATCATGATCACTTGATAAGTAGGCATTGCAATATTTACAGTCTCCACAATCGCAAGATCTCTCCTCATGTTGCTCTCTGCTTGCTTTCATTCTTGCTTTCATTCTTTTGATCCTCTCTCCCATCTGTTTATTATGCCATAGAGATCTATATTTTCTCTCACTCTCTCTGAGTCTTTTTTCCTCTTCAATGAGCCATACAATGGCCCCCTGGACCGTCTTTGATCCTGACCTATCCTTAAGCTCCTCAATGGTCTCATATGGAATTCTTGCTGTGATTGTGCTCATCCCTCACCTCCTATCAATGGACTCTGGGCCTGGCCCACAAGTCTCATAATTCATGTCTGCATTGTACATGGATCTTAACAGTCTTGAGATCTCAGCATTGTTCTCATTGGTCTTATCATGGCCTTTGAGAAAATACCTGGCAGCAACAATCACTGATGCCCATTCCTGCTGAGTGATCTTGACTGTGTAATGCTTTTTTGATTTCTCTAATATTTTCACTTTGCCTCAGTCCTCAGCATTCTCATTGCAGTATTAAAGACATTTTCTGTCAGGTCATGCTTGTCACAATAATCAATGATTCTAATCATTTTCTCATCACAGGCATCAAAGGCCATCATTCTAACTTCATTCAAATTAAGAATAAAGACTCCCTCCCTACGCTCAGAGATAAAGTCTTTCATCTTTAAAGTTGCCAAGACAAAGTCCAGGTCATAATGATCATCAACAATCTCTTTTTTCTTTTTGAATAATTCCCACATAGGGCCTCCTTGTCGCTTTGGTTTATCATGACTATTGGTCAATTTTTTCTTGCTTTGTAAATTTTACTCAGGCCTGGCCTTTTTATACTCTTTTATTATGTGATCAATTGCTGCCTGGAGCTTTCCAAAGTCCTGAGTGAGGATCTTGTGATCTCCTGGTATCAACCTGATGGAATATGACTCTTTTGTCGGTCCATCCTTTTTAGGTCTCCCTTGAGATCCTCTCTTTTGGAGAGCATCCACATAACTTTGCAAGAGAACAATGGCCCTGTCATATTCGCTGTTCCTGCCATCATCATCCAGGGCCCACTCGCACACCCTCTCATAATGCTTAATGACTGCTTTTAGTTGGGCCGTGTTGAGCTCATGTGGATATTTCAATTGACCTCTGTACTTGGGATATTTAATTGCCATTTTTGCCTCCATTTAAGATTTCTTTTTTTGCCTTTTCAAGGGCCTCAATTACTTCATCAATGGCCTCAATTGGGATGCACACTGATGGAGCCTGAGAATGATCAGAGCCATCATGCAGCTCCAGGATATCCACCCAGTCCCTGGTTTTTTTGGTTTTCAGTCTCCATGGCCTTACTGTTTTTATAATCATCTTATCCCTCCATTATTTTACTGACATCAACACCCTCACCATTAAGGATATCAATCAAAGAGATTCTCATCTCTGGTCTTGTTTTGGTTGCTGCTTTATATCTGAAAGTTGTTGAAAGGCTTTCCTCTGCATTAATATAATCTTTCACAATCTCTGGAGCTCTTTCTGCTGCAATGGCAATCTCTTTAGGTGATGAAAATATGCAGATTGCACATGAGGCCCTTGAGACTCCCCAGGAATAACATGGATGAGTAGGAATCCCATTTGAGTTGATGATGTCCCACACCTCTCTCTCTTTATATTCCAGGATTGGTGAGAATTTAACAATATTTCTTGAGCCATCTTTGAGAGTGTTCTTGATATCTGGTCTCCAGGCCTCAAGCTTGGCCCTCTGAGAGCTCTCCTCAGCCCTCTCTCCAATAAGAACTAAAACATTGCCTCTGAGGGCCCTTGCATACTTATCAATCGGTCCTGTCTTAAGAATTGAAGTACACCATCTATTGGCCATGTCTGGGACCATATATTCCTTAGTATCTCCAGTTTTCCTGTCGATTCTTGGAGCCTTAAGCTGATCAATAAAGCCTTTCTTGTTGCCTTTCTTGTCCACCGCTTGGACCTCAACCAATGGGAGTCCAAAGTGATCACACTGAGCTCTCACAACATCAATGGTCTCTTTCCAATCAATATCAATCACTGCATGGACACAGATCAATTTGTCTGCTGGATAAGTATCAACTGCATATTGCATAAGAGCTGCAGAGTCCTTTCCTCCTGATACTGATACAATGATGTGATCTGCTTGCTCTGGCTTATTAAATGCTGTCATGCCTGGCTCCTTGTTTCTTTTATTTATTGTAGCACGACAATCATCTACAATATTGCCTGCAGGTATAAGGTGTAAGAATTACATGATTTCATGTGAAATTAGAGTTTTTCTACAATTTCTGAGGAGCCATGTTGCTGCAATAAGGCAACTTATCTTGGCAGTTTTCTCATTGGGCTCTTGGAGAACTTTTGTCCTGATTTCTCCCATCTCCATCTGATCTGCTTGTCGAACTCTCTGTTGAATCTCTTTTGGAATATGAGATCCAATTGTTTTTGGAGCTGTCTTTCCATGATGGTCTTGGCCAAGGACTTCACTGAGAGCTTTCTGGCACGTCTCCCAGATCCCTTATGCCTAAAGACATGCTTTGACTGGATGTTTTGGATGAATGCTCCAGAGAGCTTGATTGTCTTTCCTGGATTCACTCTGGCCTTGAGCTTTCTCCTCTTTTTGACAGCAACTCCCTTTTGCTTGATTGGCTGTTTAGATCCAACAATGAAGTTGAGCATTGAGATTGGTGCTCCTGAGACGATAAGAGAGGCCTCAAGAGCTCTTAAGCTCCCACCCCTTGCCTTGATCAGGACAATTCTTTTTTTGATCTCTGTGGCCTTTAAATTGAGTCTCTTTCTGATTTCTTTGGATCCAAGCTGCCTGGTCCTCCTGACTGAGGAGTTCATTGCGGCCCTGGCAGCACTGACAAGATCTTTAGTTGCCATCTCCTCCATCATCTGAGTGAGGTCATACATATTCTGCCATATATTGATTTTTAAGCTCATGTGATATTCTAGGTCTTATTTTCATTGGTCTCAATAAAAAAGGCATTCCATCCTAGAATTACCTTAATGAGAGTTTATCAGAGAGACATTATGGAGTGAATGCATCATGATGATCTCTCTTTTATTTTCTTATCGTTTCATTTCTAAAGCAATTGCAGTGAGTTATATTGATTCTATGATGTGGTTAGCATTGGCCTGGACTCTTAGCAAGTCAATAGCAGTCAAGTCATCCTGGATTCTTACAATGATCTGATCACCATCATCTCCATTGAGAGTGATAGGATATCCCATTCTCCTTTGCGCTGCTGCAACATCATTGGTATTGAAGAAACCATCAAGACCAGCTCCTCCACCTATGCCAACATTTCCAGTAAAAAAGCATAAAACCATGCAACTGTTGTCAACGAGCAAGGCGATTTCTCTTTCAACACCTTTTATTTTTGTCAGGAGATGAATTCCATTAGTTAAGGGAGCTAACAAGGATCCAAAGACAGTGTGGGTCATCGTACCCTCATCCAAGAGAATTGCTGAAAGGCTTGTAATAGTCATGATATCACCTGCAGAGGGCCCCCATACAAAGTCAACTGGAGTGATTGATCCATCAACACTCATAAGATGATCATTGGCACCTGGCCCTTTAACAAGCCTATTTGTGCATTCATTGATTTTGTCTGCAGGAATAGCCGAGATTTGAGTGACAGTCTCTCTTGCTCTTGCTGATCGTCTACGGTTTTTAAAAATGTCCAATAATCCCATAAATATCTCCCTTGAGATAATTGTCTGTTGGGGCCAGAGATAAATCAACCGATTCCAAGATCAAGCCCAAGACTTTAGTTATAAATCATAAATTGCTGGTCCGTGCTAGCCTGTCTGATATACTTAATTGGATCATTAATCATCTCATGGAGCTCAATCACTGCCTCTCTCCTGGCCATGGAGATAAGATCAGGCTTAATCCTACATGAACTGCTGCCAAAGTTGTCTTGAGGCCTGCAGTTACACGTCCATATAACTCTTTGCTCACTCTCTGGTATCTTGCGCCACCTCTCCTCAATAGAGAGGGCATCATTCAGATGGAATTCAGAGCTGTGAGTGTATAGCTCTCCCAGGAGTCTGCAATGAACAACTGAGTCCCTTGATATCCTGGACTTAATAACCTCTGTGCATTGTTTGAATCCTGTCATTACAGTAATGCATCCTAAAATATAAATTATAAACATTCTCATTTTTTATCTCCCCTAGAATCATCACTTTTACAAATTTTACTTTTTATTATCCAACCCAAATGCAAGCAACATTTTTCACAGAGATGAATACATGTTGAACTGTTTTGATCGCTAATCGAGAACTGAATCTCTTTAACTTTACAGTTTAAGGGTTCAAAGCAACTTATACATGTTGTATGTCTCTTTCCTGCGTCGCTCACTTTAATCATATAGTTTACCTAGTTTTATTTTTTAATCTCAAATAATTTATGTCTTAAGTATTCAGTCTGCGAATCATCAAACTTACTAGTATCGTTCTCATTGAAGTCACTAAGCATGTTGTCCAGTTCCTCCTCGGTTATTATTGTCTTTCTTATTGGTAAGTTCACGGTCAATATCCCTTCGTGGGGTGTGTCCGTGTGGTACGTGGAGCTAAGGCTTTTATCATTCCTGAAGTGGCAATCTCTCGTAACAATATCCCTCATATGGTCGCTCATGTAGACCTTGATTTGTTTGGTTCTCTTTTTCATAAATAGTATTCCTAACTCTAATCAGCCTAAATATAGACCGTCTATATTTTTATAATCGGCAAGTCTTATTGCTGTCTCTTTTTTTTCGGCTCGGCACAGCCCAAACGAGTCTGGAATATCGAGCCTTTCAAGCCAATCAATCTGCCTCCTGGATGCATAGAGATATTCTATGGCATTAAGGCTCCTCTCACTGATAGGAATCATCTGGAGCACGTCAAGCGTCTCAGGACAAGCATGAATCCCAAGGGAGCTCATCATCTCTTTAAAGTCGATCTTGTGAAAGTCTGAGCACCAAAAGAGATATTTTATTTTGAGGAGAGTTGCCATTGTTTTTGCTGGCCTGGCCTCATTGATTATTTTGAAGTCAGCTCCAGTTGAGAGCATTTCAATTTGTTCTGGCTTAGCGTTCATTGTTGATTCCTTTGATTATTTTATCGAGCTCATCTGATGCAATTTTGCAACAATCTCCTGAGTAACCATCTTGACAATTTTGGCAGCGCTGGCACCTTGTACACTTTACATGCCATCCACATATTGAGCATACCTTGTCTGCAAAAACAAGCTCTCTTGGCAATGGGCCCTCCCACTCAATCCACTCTCCAAGTTCAGTGTATCCGAGAATGACCATTGTCTTATTGCCATCATCATCCTCAAGGATGAAAGTCAGTCCCCCCTCTGCCATGTGCTCACTTGGGGCTGAGTTCTCCCACTCATATCTCAGCTTTGTGCAGAACCTTGTCTCAATGATCTTTTTGCCATTAAAAGCTTTTTTAAAATCATCATTGGCAGGAACATATTCAAGCGGAGTGTTTACTGAGTCACTCACTTTGGACCTCCTGGCAGCATTGCCTTATTAAGTTCAATTAAAAACTCCAGGACTGCTTTGTGCAATTCAAGGAATGCATATTGGAATGAATTATGATCTGGAGTGTATAGGACATCCTGTCTCAATGTGATGGAGTTGTGTTTGAGTTCTAACCTGAGAATCCTGGCCCTGGTGATCACTTCAAGAGTGAGCCTTGGACTTTTAATCAGATTAATTATGAGCTTGATGGATGCTTTTATATTGGCCCCTCTTTTAAGATGTTGCTGTGTGACTCTTTCTATTGCAAAAGAATTCTAACATGGCAAGTCTTAAAGGGGCCAATTTATAAACATTACATAAATTCAAGGCATGAAAGCCTTAAATATTACTTAATGGACTGAGTTCTCAGTGAGATCAATCTCCTCTGATGGTCCAACTGGTACTAAGAAAGAGAGCAGTTTATCAGCAATCTTAATGGCCCTTTTTTCTATCAACATTAAATCATCTTTATTCAACATTGAGAGGACTGCCTGGTTGCAGATAAAAAACTCAATGGCTCCCATCTGTTGGACATAAGCCTCAAGCTGCAGATCCTCTGGAGCTTTCTTTTTTTCATTGGTGTAAATGTCTCTCACCTCTTTATTGGTTGAGCCTTTGTTGATTTTCTTTTTGGTCCTCTTAAGAGCAGGCTTGTCAATGTCCTCTCCCTCTTTGGCCTCAAGCTCTCTGGTAGGCTTTTCGGCCTCTGTGATCCAGTTCATTAGGGTTGTGTACTTGATTTCAAGGTCATCAGCTAGGACGGTAAGCTTTGCGAATTCCCTCACTTTGATGGCCTCTAGTGCTATCTCATGTCTGATCTGTGCGGCCTCTTTCATTTTTGATGTGTACTTACCTAGTAGCTTTCTACATTTCTTGATTGATGCCTGATACTTGTTGTTGATGCTCATCCTTTGCTCCTTTGTGCGTTGATGGGTTGATTGGTGCTCATATGTGTGAATATGCGCTTTCATGCCCATATCTAACCTTTCTGTGCAGTTGTGTGTCATTTATGTAATCTTTACTCACTTATGGCTTTGTATGATACGGGATGACTCAGTGTGTGTTATACTGTCCCTATTATTGGATGATTAATTTACATGGATGCATCAATTGGCTTGTGAGCTGCTCTGCCTATGGTAAGAGTTGTTTATGAGCAGATCTAAACCAAAAATATTAAAAGCATGTAGGATTGAGGAGAGTGATCTCTTTGAATTGTCTTACTTTTTTTATACTGACTCTTTTCAAAAGATCCTTGATGGGTTGATTAAGTCATGGAGAGACAGCAGGGCCAAGATGCACGTTGGAGGTGAATATGGGAGGCTTAGAAAGAAAAAAACGTCTCTCCCTGGTTATTACAGCAGAGATGGACAAAAAGATCTCAGATCTGGCCTTGGAGCTATTAGGCTCAGAGGAAGAAAGGTCCTCAATTCTAAGAATGCTGATCACAATAGGTCTAAATAAAATCGAGCAGGTCAAGCCTGATCTAATTGGAGAGGATCCAACAAAAGCAAAAAAGTCCAACTGATGGACAATATTATTGAATCTTTTTATCAACAAAGTCTGGATAATGGTGAGTGATTGAGAAATGGTTTTCTGTAAGATAATCATTAATGAAGTCTGCAGCATCATCTAAAGCCTCAAGAACAACTTTGAGCTTGGCCTTGGACAGATTGTCCATGTCCTCACCATAAAACAGATCAGGCAGCTTTGAGAGATCATCGAGTAGGTCATCAGATATTATTCTGGTTTTTTTATCATCATCTTGGCTCATTGATTAATAGTAGTGGATGTCTGAAAGAATATCCAGTCTAAATAAGCACTCCCCATCATCCAAGGATGCAAGATGATAGGGAGGCTATATCAAGCAATCAGGCAACGGGACCTTGAGAGCTTGACTCTTTATTCTTATCTTGTTTTTTTAATGCCTCAGTCCAGGCCTTATTGGCGGCCTTTCCCATTTCAACAATCTCTTTGAATTCATCTTTTGTGATTGCTGTCTTGATGCCATGGCATTTCTTTGTTTTCTTTCCAGATCCACATGGACATTTCATGTTTCTATATTGTCCCTCAGTGAGAGGATTTCTCACAAGGCTTTGCTCAATTGCCTCTTTAATACTAATTGTTTTCATCATTGATTCCTATTGTTCCATATTTGTTGAGTTGCCATTTCTCTTTGTTGCAAAAAATACAATAGCTCCATGTTGAACTGCTAGGCTCTCCACAATACCTGCAAGTGGAGATTTTGACCTCAGTCTCCCCTGCATTGCTTTTAACGGTCAAGGTCTCTGGCCTGGCCTGGCCTGGCCCTCATCACCATACTCCAATGAGATCAGCAGATCTATATAGTGTTTGGCTTTCTTAAGATCCTCCAGGCCATTCTTGCTCTTATATCTGGTCACATATTTAATGATGTTAGATTGGCAGTTGTTGAGATTATTCTTAAAGCAAAACTCTACTGGCTGAATGGCCATATCTTTATAATGGCCACCGCCCACCTGGACATCTAGTGCTTTTTTCATGATTGCTCCAATCCCGTGAGGGCCTTATTAATTGCTGTTAAATATTTATGATACTGGCTTAAAAACTCAAGAGCAGTGTCCGAATTAAGTCTCATTGATTTTCTGCTCTCCCTCATATGAATCTCAATGTTGACATGCTCCTCATCTGATGAAACATCCTCAACATACTCCACTGAATCAAAAGGGATCACCTCATTGTCTTTTATAAATGCTGAATTCATTACTTTCCTCCTATTGCCATTGATACTGTCTGACATAAAATGTGAGTGTCCTCTCCCATTAATGCTGCCAGGTCTTTTGGCCTTAAATTCTCCCCATTAAGTATATGGGCATATTCCATTATTTTTTCAATTGATGACATGTGCTGTGACTCCACTTTGATGATGTCTGCAAAGGTGGCCTGTCTGATGGTGATATAATCAATGGACCGATTAAAGCCAGGAATGATTGAACTTGCCTTGATTGGATGCTTAAGGTTGATCTTATACATCTCAATAGATCTCCTCAACTGTCACTGGATAAGTGTCAGCATCATCTGCTTTATGTCCCCATGAATAAAGGACCTCTCCATCCTCATTGTAGCTCTCAAGACAATAAGTGTGGACAAGGCATCCCTCTAGGTCTTTGGCCATCACTCTGATGTCCTCCTCACTCAATGGAGATCCATCATTCCCCCAACCCTCAGCATGATGAGCAATGACATATGCCCTCTCATCAACATGTCCTTTCATTAGGGATGCAACTGGCTCATTGTTCATCTCCAGTGTAATTGTCTGCTTAGTTAAATCCATTTTAAGCCTCCTGTCTCTTGCCATGTTCGGCTATTAGAGCAGCATCAAAGAGTCCATCATGAGGGACTTGCTTTCCTCTTGGAATAAAGTTCACTAATGGGAACAATCTTTGAGCTGCATTTAATGATGTTTTCTTTGTGTCAGTGTTGCCTTGTTTAGTTCTCTTGTTTGGATTCTTTCTCTCAACCCAGTCAGAGTCTTTCCATAAGGCTTTTTGCCATCGGCCTGGAGTCACATATTCCCATGTGAATCCCATCCCGATAAGGATTCCCTCAAGTCTCCCAATATTAATTGCCATCCTGGTTGATGAGGCAGATCCCATCCCTGCAAAGGGATTGACTTTCTCCATGTAGATCTTGGCCTCTTTATGAGCAAAGATAATGTCAGCAAAAGCATGAGCATCAATATGTCTTTGCTTTTTATACTTTCCTGATTTAAGTTTTGTTTTTGTTGTCTCTTCATATGTAGGCATTTCAATTAGGTTGATAATATTCCCACCAATCATAATTGCAATGCCACCGTCAAGACCTGGATCTATTCCAATTATTTTCACTGCTTTACATCCTTATGTTTTCCAAAGTAGTGCTCTGCTGTTGAATCAATGATCTTATTCCAGATGGATCTAAAGTCTTGATCAGGTGACATGGCTCCATCACATATTGCTTTAACACAATTCTTAGCAAGATCCTCTGCGTCCATATCCATTGGAACTTTGAATTGCTTAGCAACATCAAAAGGATGGAGCATCCATCCACGCCCTGGAGACTTGTCTGGGTTGATCTTAAAGTCAGGATTGACTGATATAATCATAATCTCATGAGTATTGTCTGGATGATGCTTTGCTGCAGGTGGAATCCCAGAAATATCTGCAAGGCTCACTAAGGACAATGCCCACTGATTCCATAGTGGATGAAAGTTCCCCTCTATGAGGTAGTGAACAAGGTGCGCAGGTGCAGAGCCCTCATTCCCCCAGTTCATTTTCCATGCTTTTGCATGGCCATTAAAGTCTGGTTTTCTTGTTTTCATTTCTTGAACCTATTTTCTACTGATGGATTATCATTATTGATTCCCACTAAAGATCTTTCTGGTTTATCAGGATCTCTCAGGGAGTGCTCCATTCCTATTATGTAATCAGTTGCTATTACACCATAATTTGAAATCATAAAATGCATAAACAACATGGCAGATCTCTCATCATAAAATCTGAGACATTTTCTTTTATCGCTAATGGTGATTGGCCCATGCTTTCCAACTGCAACCATATTGCCATTTCTTTTTCTTTGAATCATATATCCTGTTTTCACTTTCCAAGTTCCTTTCTCTTCTTATTGCATTTTTCAGCAAGGTTGACCTGGACCTCCAAAAGAGAGTCTCCTGTTGCAACCAGGATCTGGACTGCCTTTCTTGTGACCCTGGCCATCCAGAGGCCTTTGGCATTTGTGATCACCACTGTTGTCCCAAAGAGGTCACAAAAGTCCTCAATGGAGGTCTCAATGGATGTCATATCTTTTGTTTTCATTGTATAAAGCTCCAGGTTGTTGTGGCCAGGCCAATGGCAAAAATCATTAATTCAAATAAAGAGATCGTGTTATTTTCAATTGTAATCTCTTTTTTGCTAAGCAGGGCCAGGCCTGTGTGAATCCATTTATTTAATATTGTTATTGAGCCAAACGATAATAAGAGCAGTCCAACATATAAAATTAAGCTCATTGCTTTCTCCTAGCAGATCTTTCTTTCTCTCTCTTGATGGTGCCAGGCGAGCTGTAAATATCAACATCCATTTTTTTCATCTGTTCATTTTTGAGAGTCACTGCCTCATGCATGAATAAGTCCTGGAGGTCGATGTCCCCAAGTGTCTGATGCTCATCTTGCTCTAGGATGTCAAGGGTCCTCTGGAGGACATTATGCCAAACTGCAGTTGCGTTGACCCAGCAGATCTGCTCAAAAAACATGCTCATAAACTTATCAGGAGATGCATTTTCTCCTGTAAAGTCACAGCTCTCCCACTCCTCAATAAAATCATTAAGATCTTTTTGAACTCCCTTGAGTTGTTTTGTGAAAACACCTTGAAATTTTATCATATCATTTGATTTTACAGTCATGCGTTTCTCCTAATTGTTTTGCCAGGTCCTTTGAACTTGCTGGACATATAGAGTAAGGCCTCCCCTGGAGTCTCATAATCATTCTCTCTCATCACGGCTCCAATTGTTGCCTTGATCTTTTTGTGTTGAGTGACAGTCATCTTAAAAGTCATTGATGTTACTCTTGTGTTTTCATCCATCACATCAACCTCTCCTGAGTCTCCAAAATCAGCTTTGTTCTCAAGAGTCTCATTGTACTCATGGCCAAACATCTTATCAATATCCTCATTGCTAAAGCCAGCAACCTGAAAGTCAGCTCCACTGAGCTCCTCAAGGATCTCTCCAATTTCTTTCATGAGGCCTTTGTCCCATTTAGAATATTCAGCAACTTTATTGTCTGAGAGGACTGCTTCAATATATTCTGCCTCATCAGTATAAAAGGCCCTGATATATGGGACCTCTTTCATTTTGAGCTCTATTGCTGCCAGCCTGCGCCCATGTCCAGCGACAATTCTGTCATGCTCATCAATTAAAATTGGATGAGTGAATCCTGTTCTCTCCATTGCTCTGCAGAGCTCCTGGATTCCTTGCTTGCTGTGTTTTCTTGGATTCTTGTCATATGGAACAAGTTTCTCAATTGGAATCATATGCTCTCTTAATTGTGTTGGTATTGAAATTATTTTCCTTGTCATTAATCCCTCCCTAGCGGCCCATGGTATTTGACATTATGTTTTTCACATAGGTTTTTAATATTGATCTCATCATCGAGCTCTGTCTGTTTTTCCTCTCTGGTTTTTCTCATTTCAATGAGCCTCTCAAGCTTGTCAAAATCTGGCAAGCCTCTCTTGTCTCTAAATTCAAAGTCAGCAACTCTGTCATCTGGATTGGGACGGCCCTTGATATATTTAATATAAGAAAATTTTATCTTATTAAATTTCATCTTATCTGCAACATGAATTTTCATGACATGCTTATTCAGGACGTGATGAGGATCCTCAATGATTGGACGATAGTGATCACTTGCCTCAACAATAATTCTCTGTTCCTGGATGTTGAGATCCAGGATTGAGCTCATGTAGATCTCTGTTTCTTGATATCTCTCAGATAAGCTTTGACTGTTCACTTTTTTCCTCTTTTGGCCTCATTGGCTCCTCTTTTGGCTTTGTTGGGAGTTTTTTCCCAAAGTGATCTCTCATCTTAAAGATCTTATTAATGACAGCAAAAGGAACTTTATTGTCTCCAATATATGATTGCTTTTCATATTTAAGTCCATACCATCCTTTTGCAAGCTCATGATGTCTGTACTTGGCAACTCTTAGGACATTGAATTGCTTGTCCTCTGTTGTAAATTTTTGAATGATATAAAAATATTCAGTCACCAATGGGAGCTCTTTGGAGCCTCTTATGTCCTCTGGAGTGACGACTTTCCCATAATTATCAGTGACCTCAGATCTTGTGTGAGCAACATAAAACACTGAGCACTTTCTTTTAACAAAGTTGATTAAGAACTCAGCAGTCTTTTGCTGTCCACCAAAGCCAAAGCGTTGATTGTAGAATGCAGAGGTTGTGATGTTGTCGATGAAAACCATTGAGGCCTCACTCTCCTCAACCATCTGCTCAAAATATTCTAAAAAGTTCTCTTGATGATCTCTATATTCTCCAGGGATCTCTTTCTCTTCAATAAATTTAATATTCTTAAGAACGCTTTTATCAAGCATGTTGATGAGCTCTTGATATTCAACAACATTCTCCTCAGAGAGCCAGACAAGAACTTTGTGGCCTGCTGCTGCCTCAGTGATAACGCATTTAAAGAGAGTTGATTTTCCACATCCTGTTGTCCCAATAAGGCCATGCAAGCAGTTTGGCCTCAACCCATTGTGAGCTCTTAAGAATTCATATCTGGAATCAAAGATGACCCTGTCTTTGAGCTGTGAATGCATTTCAATTTCAAAGTCTGAGACTGGATCCTTAAGCACTTATTGTCTCCTCTTGATTTTATAAAAGACAATATTCTTATGCTCACTATATTTTAAGAGTCCATATTTAATGCCATCCCTGATGAGTGTTCTTGGGTATTGCAAAAACTTTTCATTGCCAAACTTTACAGCACAACAATTCATCTCATCTGCAGATTGATCACCATCTTTTTTAATCAAGATGACTGGCTGTTTATAAATCCTATTATCTATATCCCACCTCATTTAATATATTCCTCAAGCTCTGCAAAGGCATCTGCTGCCTCCTGGTTTTCTGACTTATGATTGAGATAATCATCAAACTTACTGGCCTTGAATAATGTTGATGGCCTTAGGTACTTACTCCATTTTGGATCATCAAGCCAGGCATCACACATATTATCAATAACAGTCTTAAAGTCTTTAAAGGTTGCTCTGTTGGTCCCCATCCTGGCAGATACTAGGGTCACATTTTGTCCTATCGCTTTGTAATTTCTCCCAGTCCTATTATTGAGATGGTCAAGGACTGCTCTTGTCATTGTGAGAACTTCATTGATGCTTGATTCCTTTTTGACTGCTGCCTGCTCATCTTTGATTGGCACCTCATAGAGAAAGGTCCTAATGACTTTCTTGCTCTCTGGAGTGACGTTGGTCCCTGGTATATGTCTGCTTTGATGGATCACAGTTTCTGAATCCATAGACAAAAACTTGGCATTGTTTGGAATCTCATCTCCCATTCTAAATATTTTAATTTCTTTCATCTTTCCTCTTTTGGCAGCTTAAAAATAAACTTTTGCTTTATTGGAATATCCTCCTCAATAGAGCTCATTGAGGTCTTAAGTAATTTCTTATAAGTAGAGGTGAGCCTGGTTGATGCAATTCCTGTTTTGCCATTCGCCTCTCTTAGGGTTGCATAAAAAACATTATTTATGATGATTCCCTTTCTGAGTTTCTCACCATTTTGATTGGCCCTTTTTACAAAGCTAACATGTGACAAGTCTGAAACATCATTCAAAACAACTCTCCTGTCCACACATTCTCACCTTTCATAATGTTGCAATAGATCTGAGCTGTGACCATTGCATCTGAAAGAGCGTCATGATGGTTGTGATTAAGGCCATAAAACCTGGCAACATTATCAAGCTTATACTGGCCTTTCCTGGATTCATTATCAGTCCCAAGGTCTGGGATTGGGACATGCTTAAGTTTCTGTTTTGCAAGCTTAAGAGCATTATGATGACTCTCCTTTCCTGGTAAAAAAGCCTTAAGATAAGAGGTTGTGAGCTCGCATCTTTCCATTGTTGTCTGGATCCATTTGAGATCAAAGTTCCAAGATCCCCAATAAGTGACTGCAAGTTTGAATTCATTCTGCAGAGGAGCAAGCCAATGGAGCATCTCAATCATTGTCTCTTTTGCCTCTGGGAAAGTGCTGGCCTTAAAATAAGAGATCCCATGGACTGCCTGGGCTGAGTCTGTGAAATATTTCACAGAGTCTGGTCTAAGGAATCCCTGCCAAGATCTCCCAATTGTAAAGTCATCCATAATCTCCACAAGAGCCA
>Ga0224506_10000347_pt1 | contig 42309 bp, 39 predicted proteins | sample SF_Jan12_sed_USG_2_FD_169108 | JGI IMG/M metagenome (GOLD analysis project Ga0224506, IMG submission 169108) | Sediment microbial communities from San Francisco Bay, California, United States - SF_Jan12_sed_USGS_8_1 | ecosystem: Environmental > Aquatic > Marine > Sediment | place: USA... | reverse complement strand
CCTGCCGGGGTTTTTTTATGTCTAGCGATCAGGCCATTCAAGCGCATCCCTGCGCACATGGCATTCGTGCATCCTTGCACATCAAATGATCGGGCTTTTTTATTGCATGTCGATCAGGCCGATCCCGTGCATCCCTGCATGCTCGCCATTCGCGTCAAATGATGGGGCATTATTGGTTTGTAACTACCGCAGGAAATTAAATTTATTAGATTTTGCAGGTAGAAATAAGTGATACTAATGTCTGCATTCCGATAAACCTAATACTTAATCCAATGAGTAATGGTTTCATTGTTAGATGTTAAAGCTCTTCGGAACGAAGTGGCTATATAATTAGAATTGTTAGTTTTCTGTTTGAATTATAAATTTTTAGGAGGTAATTCGAGGCACTAGAAGTTTGCAATAAAGTAAATTTTATTTAATATTCAATTGATTTTTTAGCTTTTCGAAGCGCTCTCGGCGTTCTGCTTCCGTTAGGTGTTCCATTTTTATATCGGGCTTATCACCTAATGGCGTTGTATCTAAATCATAGTCTATATTTTGTCGTTGAGTTTCTGTATTTTCTTCATGTAGTGGAGTTTCAAATTTATCGATGTATAAACGTTGTAGTAAATCCAGAGCTTCAATTGTGCCCGTTAAATCATTATCAGCATTAGAGTGATCGTTTATTCTTTCTTCTAACTTAGACAGTACTGTTGTAAGTTGTTGTTGATCAGGATTGGTTTTATTAAACCATTCCTGAGCGGATTCAGCATTCGTGGTCATTGATGATTTTCCATTTATAAGTTGTCTACATCTTTATATAGTTCCGCCATTTTGTCCATGATGGCTGTTTTAATACTATTTTGTTCAAAGGTAGACAGCTCTGTCAACTCGGAGACTTTTAATCTGTGTAGATGTAAACAAGGTACCTTTTGGTCAAATTCTCTTAGATCGCCCTTAGCTAATAAAGGCAAAAATGGATCTGCAGATTTTTCACTGTTTAACATCTTCAATAATGCAGGTTTAAGTGGCAATGGAGTTGCCTTTTTGGAAGAATTTTTATAGGTTACTAATAAGTACAAACCCTTCTTCTGGATGGTTTCTCCGGGAATGATGTGTAGTCCAGTATCTTTGATCGCGTCTTCCTTTATCCCATTAAAGGTGTCGTGGAATGCGTAGGGATTAGGAAGTATGACTATCTTTCCAGACTCGCCGCTGGGTATGTTAATGGTGTAGTTTGTATAAAACTGTTCAACAGATGGAGAATAGACACATAGCTTACTTTCGAATTTGCTAACAAACTCAGAGGCAACCTCTCTTTGTTGAATGGAATCGAGACTCCACTCCAGATCTTTATTAGAGTTGCTTGTCGAAAGAGATGTCGACATCGCTCTATCCTCAGTTTTCAAATATAATGGATGTATATTATGCCAATAATGATGTAACTAAACTGTGCTACAGGTATCGAATCTAAGTTTTTAGTTAGAGACATAATTTACACTATTGTAATATGATCCTTATTCTAAACAAAGGTTAATACACTATTAGGTATAGATATTATCTGTTAATTTTTCAATCGGTAATTTATATGAGTCAAGTAGTAGAGCGGTTAATTGGTATCCTTGAATTGGATCGCATTAGTGACTACGAATTTCGTGGGCATAGTCAGGATTTAGGATATCCAAAAGTATTTGGTGGCCAGGTTATAGGACAGGCGCTTAGTGCTGCTACCAAAACAGTTAAACATAGAATGCCACATTCTTTGCATGCATACTTTCTGCGTCCAGGGGATGCCTCTTTGCCAATTGAATACCGAGTAGAGAATGTACGGGATGGTGGAAGCTTTAGCGTTAGGAGAGTTGTTGCCAGCCAAAATAATAAAACTATTCTAACTATGACTACTTCATTTCAAGTGCATGAGGATGGGTTGGAGCATCAAGAGTCTATGCCGAATGTTCCAGGTCCAGGTTCTTTCGAATCTGAATTAAGTTTGTATCGTGAACATGCTGAAGAGATTCCCGAGAAAGTGAGAACACAGTTCACAGCTGATCGCCCTATCGAATACAGAATTGTCGAAAATCAAAACCCGTTTCGACCTAGAAAGGGAATTGCTAAAAGACACATGTGGATTAAGTCAGTTTCTGATTTACCAGATGATCCCCGAATTCACCAATTTATGCTTGCGTATACCACAGATTATGGATTTCTCGAGACAACACTGACGCCACATGGTATTGGTCTTGGTGAAAGGAATCTTATAATTGCCAGCTTGGACCATGCAATTTGGTTCCATAGGCCATTTCGTTTAGATGAATGGCTTTTATATGTAGCAGATAGCCCTTCCGCTTCTGGAGGGAGAGGTTTAGTTCGCGGTAAGATATTTAATCAACAGGGTGACCTGGTCGCTTCTACCTCTCAAGAAGGATTAATTAGATACAATGCCTAATAAAGAGCCTATTACTATAGCAATTACCGGAGCAAGTGGTGCGCAATACGGTTTGAGGTTGATAGAGGTAGTTGCTCGTCAGGGTATACCGATCTATTTACTCATATCAAAGGCTGCCCTAATGGTCATGGCCGTTGAAACTGATTGTCAGCTCTCGTCTAATCATAGAAAAGCGGTGGACGTGTTAGAGAAAAGATTTGAATTGACACCCGGCTTAATTACTATGTTCTCTAAAGAAGACTGGATGTCACCGGTTGCGTCAGGATCTGGTGCTCCAACCAAGATGGTTATATGTCCCTGTTCTACGGGAACGCTATCAGCAGTCGCTAATGGTGCTAGTGATAACTTAATTGAAAGGGCTGCCGATGTTGTTTTAAAGGAGCGAAATCAACTTGTAATGGTCGTGCGCGAAACACCACTTTCTACGATACATTTAAAAAACATGTTAGCTTTATCAGAGATGGGCGCTGTAGTTTTACCCGCCACTCCGGGCTTCTACAATAATCCAAAATCCATCGCAGACATGATAGATTTTGTTGTTGCCAGGATTCTAAAGCAGCTAGGTATACCAACAGAATTAATGAACCCTTGGGGTTCTGACTATAAGAATTAGTTAGCAAAAAACATTTATTGCGGTGAAAAAGACAACTTCCATATTTTCTCTTCAGACACAAAGGGGAAATATTCGTCGTTCAGGTGTTTTTTCTTCGGCTCCCTATAGTAGGGTGATAGTAAGTGATTACTTTGAGAGAATGGCATCGAAATCAGCCCCTGTTTTTCATTGCCGGGAGACACCGCAAAGTTCAAAGACGACGAAATATTTTCTGTTGGACCTATGTAGGAAGAGAATGCAGAATGACCATCAAATAGTGGGAAGCTTAGTAGTCTATCCATGCTGGGAAAGCGGCCACCCATCACATGTTTTATTTGGTTTTGATTAGTCTGTTGAATAACGCCACTTCCATAGTCTCTTATTGAAACGGTTGCTAGGTCTAAAAGTAGTGCATGCCATGACTCCCAGGGTGTTGGAAGCAGATGTTTGGGTTTATTACTCATTAACTGCCAGGTTGTGTATTCAACCATTTGCATTGCTGAGTATTTATTGAAATCCGAAAAGGCGACTTCAAAATCATTGAAATATAATTCAGTTGTGTTTTTAATAACGTTTTCACGAAATATAGATGCTAGTTGGCTTAATTGATCGCTATTATTTGAATTTTTGATTGCGAGATATTTCTTTTTAAGGTCCTCGTTTACATCGGTGGTACTGTTTAGTATTTCATTCAGTAGTTCTAGCCATCGACTATAAAATAGGTTCCGGGGTTTAAAGTGACTTTCTATTAACTGAATTTCATTCATTTCACTAGAATTATTCAATTGGCTAATGAGTCCATTAGCTCTTTCTCCTACTTCATACCTTCCATAACCAATTTTTACTAAATCACTGCCTGATACTAACCTGTTGTTGGCTGCAACCAATGCGGAATGACGTTGTCGTATAGAAGGGTATAGGTTCTGATCTAGAGTGCCTTCCCAGTAATTTACCCTGGATGACCAATTTGTTGGAGTCTTCCCGTCGTATCCATTTCGATCTGGAATAACTCCCAAGATAGTCCAACCAATATTACCTTTATGATCAGCCACTAAGAAATCTTGTTGCGCCATTCCAGAAAAAGAAGCCACCGTCAGTGCCTGATCAATTTCCTTGGCATACTCCAGGTTTAAAACCTGAAAGTTCGCCGCATTTTTCTCAAGCGCACTCCATTTTATGGCTATCAGATTTCCGGAGGAGTCTTTCCCAATTACAGGACCCCATTTAGTTTCAAATATCTCTAGTGGTGCTGCTTCAGACCTGGAAACGCGAATCGATTCCTTATGAATTGAAAAATTCTCCCAACCCTCAGGCGTGAGATAAAGTGTACCTGAGGGGTTAGTTTCCAGAATGATACGGTCCACCCAGTCTCCTCTGGAACTTGCCATACCCCAGGCAATTAACTCATTGCTCCCCATGTTCATCTGAGGCATTCCGGGTACTGTTATTCCTCGTATCCATTTGTTACCTGTTTTCCATTCAGCTCGGTACCAAAGATTAGGCATAGTTAAAGGGAATTCAATGTTGGTTGAAATGGCAGCACCTTTAGTTGCATAAAGATCACTACTTACCGCTACAGTGCTTGATCTTTCTCCAACCTTTAAGGGCTTGGGAGTGGTTGCAGGCTGGCCTGTTGAAATTATCTCAGGCCAAGAGGTTTTAGGAATAGGGCTTTGAACCTTTATTGATTCACCTGAAACAGGACGATCCCAAATGCCACCACGTGGCTGTAAAAAATTAAACCATTCTTTGGGTAGATTCGACTTTAATAGTTCAACAGCACGTTCCTGAGAGGCTGTAACATCTTGATAGTATAGGAACAATGCGTATTGTATGAGAAGGCTGTCTTCTTTTTGCCACGCAAGAGGGTTCTTTAATAGAATTAAATACTCGAAAGGTCGCACTAATAAATCAGCAAGCCCTTGATTTACACCCAATGTGTATTGGTTGATGATTAGTAATTCAGACTTTGTTAAATCGGTTAGTGCTATTTTAGCCTGTTCTCTTAATCTGAATAGTCGGGTGGTTTTATCTGTTTCTAAAGTTGATATACCAAATAGTTCACTCAGCTCTCCAGCAGCATATCGCCGCATGGTATCCATCTGAAAAAAGCGTTCTTGTGCATGTAAATACCCTAATGCAAAAGCTGTATCAGAGCGGGACTCTGACTGAATGGTTGGCACTCCGGATGCATCACGAGAGATTTCAACATTAGAGGATATCTGTAGAAAAGATTTTGTACCCTGTAAAGAAGGTAAGCTTCCTTGATATGCCAGGTACCCTACTATTCCTGTAATTGCAGCTAATAATAGTATTAAAGAAATAATATAAAATATTATTCGGGCGAAAAAGTGCATTAATTAGCTTCCTGGCTCGTAAATCGGGTGAAAATTAGGTCTGTTAGTCAAAGTCATTATTAAACCGTTGTATTTAGTTATGTTGGCTGACAAACTATGCATATCAATATTTTTTAATAATAGTATCAGTAATTTATGACAGATCACATTTCTATAGACCCCATCGACTTTCTACCTATGAGCCAGTTTACGGAAAAAGCGTATCTGGACTACTCCATGTATGTCATTCTGGATCGTGCATTACCGCATATCGGTGACGGATTGAAGCCGGTACAGCGACGTATTATATATGCGATGAGTGAGTTGGGGTTAAAGTCTACCGCCAAGCATAAAAAATCAGCCAGAACAGTCGGTGATGTTTTGGGTAAATATCACCCTCATGGTGACAGTGCTTGTTACGAAGCTATGGTGCTGATGGCACAGCCATTTTCCTATCGTTATCCTCTAGTCGATGGTCAGGGAAATTGGGGTTCACCAGATGACCCAAAATCGTTTGCAGCCATGAGATATACGGAGTCTAAATTATCTAAATTTGCTGATGTAATGTTGTCCGAGATATCGAAAGGAACTGTTGATTGGCAACCGAATTTTGATGGCTCACTGGACGAACCTATATTGCTGCCTGCTCAGGTTCCTCATGTATTACTAAATGGCACAACAGGTATTGCGGTTGGCATGGCGACTGATATTCCACCTCATAATCTCCGTGAGGTTATCAGTGCCTGTATCCATGTTTTGGATAATCCTAAGGCCAGTGTTCAAGATCTAATGATGCACGTCAAGGGTCCTGATTTTCCAACACGGGCTGAAGTGATTACACCTAAATCTGAAATTGAGAAAATATATGAGACCGGCAAGGGTTCACTCCGAATGCGAGGAACCTATATCAAAGAGAACGGTGACATCGTCATTACTGAGTTACCACATCAGGTATCGGGTGCGAAAATATTAGAACAAATTGCACAACAGATGATCGCTAAAAAGCTACCCATGGTAACTGACTTACGTGATGAGTCTGATCATGAGAATCCAACACGTCTTGTCATTGAACCCAAGTCTAATCGAGTGAATGTCGAGGAGTTAATGACTCATCTGTTCGCATCTACGGATCTTGAGCGTACGTATCGTGTCAATATGAATATGATCGGTACTGATGGCAGACCTGCTGTAAAAGCTCTAAATACGATCTTAGGAGAGTGGTTAGCTTTTCGTACTGACCGGGTGACAAGAAGGCTTCAATTTGAACTAGATCGTGTAGAAGCCAGGTTACATATCCTGGATGGTTTATTGATTGCATTCTTGAATATTGATGAAGTCATCGAAATTATTCGCACAGAAGAAAAGCCAAAATTTGCTCTCATGGAACGATTTGGTCTTTCTGATGTCCAGGCTGAATCAATCCTAGATCTTAAGTTACGACAGCTAGCCAAGCTTGAAGAAATAAAAATTCGCGGCGAGCAGACGGATCTTGCTGAAGAACGTGAGAAACTGTCAAAAATTTTGGGTAGTCCGGCAAGAATGCGTACTCTCATCAAAAAAGAATTATTGTCTGCTGCAGAAGAGTATGGTGATGATCGAATGTCTCCCATTGTAGTCCGTAGTGAGGCTCAGGCTTTTAGAGAAGATCAACTTGTTGCTGCAGATCCCATAACCGTACTGTTGTCGCAGAAAGGCTGGATTCGATCAGCTAAAGGACATGACTTTGATGCTTCCGGACTAAGTTATAAGTCAGGAGATAACTTTGCTCTAAAGGCTAATGGTCGTTCAAATCAGAATATTATTTTGTTAGATAGTACGGGGAGAACATACAGTTTGCCTGCACATGGGTTACCTTCTGCACGAAGTCAGGGAGAGCCGGTATCAGGTAAACTGAATCCAACATCCGGTTCAACATTCAAAGGCATGCTAATGGGTAGTGCTGATGAACTTTACCTTCTAAGCTCTTCAGCAGGCTATGGCTTTATCAGTAGTCTTTCTGATATGGAAACAAAGAACAAGGCCGGTAAGGCAACCTTGACCGTACCAAAAGGTGGAGAGATATTTCCCCCTGTGATTATTACACAAAAAGAAACCGATTTGATCGCGGCAGTAACTAATGAAGGTCGACTTTTAGTCTTCCCGGTTCAAGACTTACCTCAGTTATCTAAAGGCAAGGGCAATAAGATCATCAGCATTTCAAGTGATCGTGTTGCTGCTGGCCTGGAATATATGGTTGGTGTCATAGCCGTTCCAGCAGGTGAAACCCTAACCCTGGTTGCAGGAAAACGTTATCTAAAATTAAAGCCTGCCGACCTTGAACACTATCGTGGAGAAAGAGGAAGACGGGGTAATAAACTCCCTAGAGGCTTTCAGCAGGTGACAGACCTACGACTTGATGCAAGTCTAGTGTTTAGTGATTAAACAGTCATTATTCTTAATCATACTATAATAAGGCCAAATTTTATCTAGATATAGCATATGGATAACCGTTTGTAAGTTTTGACAACTAAACCAGGGATTGGTTAAATGTCATTTCAATCATGAATTACGACGTTGTTTTTAGTGGTAATTTTTTTTGGAATTACATTATCAGGCGTTTTTATCTACCAAGGACACTCAATTCGTACAGATTTAATTCGTCATATATTCATATATTGAAAACGGAGTAATTGAGTCATGGGAATAGAATCAGAGATTCAAAATTTTTACGAAGGGCTGGTGTCTGAAGAAATTTATCGACTACTTGATGAGGGTAAAATTCTGGAAGATCTTGCAGGAGACGTTGCCTGTGTTGCTCTTAATAACTTGCCCTCTAAATATTATCGTCATTCGGTTGATCTAGCATTTTATCAAGGTGCAGAAGAAGTTAAAGAGATGAGAAAGAGGGTCGTTGATGAAGTCAGCAGTGCCATTGAGTTTGTTCAACAGCACCGTAAATAGTCTTTACTTTACATTTGCTGCATAATTTCAATACCTAACAGGTCCAGGCCGGTTTTAAGAGTTTCAGCGACAACGTAGTTGAGTTGTAAGCGACTGTTTTTGTTACTTTCAGATACACCGTCCTTTAGAATTGGACAAGCTTCATAATAGGTCATGTAGAGTGACGCCAATTCATATAGGTAGGAGCAAATTACGTGCGGTAATACGTCTCTGTTAACTTGCTCCAGAACTTCTTCAAATTGCAGAGCCTTCAAGGCTACTGCTCGCTCTTGTTCCGTGACCAGGGTTATGTCAAAGTCGATAGTATTGGGATCATATTTACCGGCTTTTTTAAATATCGATTGAATGCGGGTATAAGCATATTGCAAGTAAGGCGCCGTGTTACCTTCAAAACTGAGCATCGAATCCCAGTCAAATACATAGTCATTGGTTCGGGTTTTACAGAGATCGGCATATTTTACAGCACCTATGGCGACTTTCCGTGATACATCCTTATGCTCTTCTTCCGACAATTCAGGATTTTTTTCTTTAACCAGCCGTTCAGCACGTACGATGGCTTCACTGAGCAAGTCAGATAGCTTAACGACGCCACCAGACCGCGTTTTAAAGGGTTTGCCGTCCTTTCCTAGCATCATACCAAATGGACAATGGACTAACTCTATTCTGTCATCGGCAAAGCCAGCATTCTTGGCCAGGGTGAAAATTTGCTTAAAATGTAGTGCTTGTCGGGCATCGGTAAAATAAAGCGCCCGATCTGCTTTTAACTGTTTTTGTCGGTAACGTATCGCAGCCAGATCCGTGGTTGAGTACAGATAACCACCACCTTGTTTCTGAACAATTACGACAGATGGGTTGCCATCCTTATCTGCAAATTCGTCTAGAAATGCTACCTGAGCTCCAGCATCTTCAACGACAATATTTTTATCCTTTAACTCAGCGACAAGTAGAGGTAGATCGGCGTTGTATGCACTTTCACCACGAACATCACTTCTTTTTAGTGTGACGTTAAGCTGATGATATATTTCCTCCGCGTGGGTTAAGGATAAATCGATAAATTTTTGCCAAAGTTCTAAAATCTTCTCATCGCCCCCCTGAAGTCGGACGACATAATCTCTGGACTTACTGGCAAAGTCTTCGTCTGTATCGAAGTGTGCTTTGCTCTGTTGATAAAAAGATTCCAGATCTTTTAGTTTAAATGACATCGCATCATCTGAAGATAATTGTTCTTCTAATTCGGCAATAAGCATGCCGAATTGGGTACCCCAGTCTCCGATATGGTTCTGGCGGATTACATTGTGCCCGAGAAACTCCATAAGCCGAACCTGAGCATCACCAATGATAGATGATCGTAGATGTCCGACATGCATTTCTTTTGCGAGATTAGGGGCAGAGTAATCGACAACCACTGTTTCAGGGTTTTGCGATTTTTGAATTCCTAAATTAACATCCTTTGAGATTGATTTTGTCGCATTAGATAGAAAGTTAGTATCCAGTTTTATATTGATGAATCCTGGGCCAGCAATATCTACAGTGCTGGCAATATCCTTTAAATCCAGGTGTTTGATAATTGTGGTAGCAACATCTCTTGGTGATTGCTTCATGATCTTTGCAGCTGCCATGGCTCCATTTGCCTGATAATCACCAAATTTAGGATTCTTGCCTAAAGCAATAATTGGAGTGCAGGATTCAGGTATTCCGGCATTAATCATGGCTTTCTGGATTTTAGAATTTAACAGGTTTCGGATATTCATGCTTGTCTCGGATCGACTGATTATTTAGAGGGCGAATTTTAATGGACTCAAGATATAAAGCAATGCTATACAACGCTTGATCCCGTTTAGTTTGTACACGGCTAATTCCGGATGAACGAATTGCTGATATTAGTGTTTTTTAAATCCAGGTAACTGTGACATCAGCATCGGTAAACATTGACTGGCTAATGGCTATTTTATCACCCCAGCGCTCTTGAAAGTCGTTTGTAGGTGTTGGACTATAAACAGAAATAATTCCAGTTTGAATGATTTTTGCTGCACAATTGGGACAAGGGAAATGGGTTACTACCATTTCACAGTCTGTTAGATCGCGTTTCGCAAATAAAATGGCATTCTCTTCAGCATGCAAGGTCTTTAATAATTTGATATCTCTGCTATCAGCTCCGGCTGAATCACTGATACCTGTTGGATAGCCATTAAAACCTAAAGAAACAACCCGATTACTTTGTACAATAACTGCACCAACTTGTGTGCTGGGATCTTTGCTCCAGGAGGCGACTAACTCTGCCATTTGTGAAAAACGCTGCAACCATTTACTCGTCATGCTGTTACCCATAATGTTGTAAGACAATTGAGAATTATCCTACTATAGAACTCATTGGCTTCGTACTCTTTATTAACAGATGCCCAGGAAATGGAATAACAGAATCCAGATAGACGGTATTGTATATTGTTGACTAATGAGTATTAAAGGTAAGTCAGGCACTGTTACCGGCGATATACCGAATATTTAGATAAACCTCATGATATTCAGGAATTGTGAGTAGTTATTATTTAGTTAAACTGGATTTGTAACCCCGGCTAATAAAGCAGGAAGTATTTAATGGGTATAAATAGGATTAACTCAAGTAGAAGGAGGGGTAAGAAAGTTTCTTACCCCTATTGATTCACTATTAGTGATCCAGAATCTGTGACAGGAATAACTGTGTTCTTTCATTTTGTGGATTATTGAAGAATTCCAGAGGAACGTTTTCTTCAATAATTTCACCACCATCCATGAATATCACACGGTCCGCAACCTTTTTGGCAAAGCCCATTTCGTGAGTAACACAAATCATGGTCATGCCTTCTTCAGCCAACGATATCATCGTGTCCAGTACTTCTGAAATCATTTCAGGATCAAGTGCGCTGGTAGGTTCGTCAAACAACATGATCTGTGGTTCCATGCAAAGGGAGCGTGCAATTGCAACACGCTGTTGCTGACCACCTGAAAGCTGTCCAGGGTATTTATTCGCCTGTTCAGGAATTTTTACCCGCTCCAGGTAACGCATAGCAGTTGCTTCAGCTTCAGCTTTTGGAATCTTACGGACCCAAATAGGAGCAAGAGTCAGGTTATCCAGAATTGTCAGGTGAGGAAACAGGTTGAAATGCTGAAAAACCATTCCCACTTCACGGCGAACTTCTTCGATGTTTTTTACATCATTGGTTAGTTCGGTATCATTGATGATGATTTGGCCTTTCTGGTGTTCTTCAAGGCGATTAATGCATCGAATCATGGTCGATTTGCCTGAACCCGATGGCCCACAGACAACAATACGCTCACCTTTTTTCACGTTTAGATTAATATCTTTTAAAACGTGAAAATCACCATACCATTTGTGCATTTGGTTAATTTTAATTACCACGTCATCCGAGAGCACTCGGTCTTTTACTTGTTCAGTCATAGCTTCACAACCTTTTATTAATGAGATGTATTCAATTTGCGCTCTAAGCGCTGTGAATACCGGCTCATGCTAAAGCAGAAAATAAAGAATCCAAAAGCTGCAAAAACGTAGCCTTCGATGTTATATGCAATCCAGTCTGGGTTAGTAGCCGCTTTTTGCGCCATTCCTAACAGATCAAACAGACCAATAATCAGTACCAGAGTGGTATCTTTAAACAGACCGATAAATGTGTTCACAATACCTGGAATAACCATTTTAAGTGCCTGGGGTAATATAATGAAAATCATGCTTTTCCAGTAACTTAATCCCAGTGAATCGGCAGCCTCGTATTGACCTTTTGGAATGGCTTGTAATCCACCTCGAATCACTTCAGCCATGTAGGCAGACGAGAATAGGGCTACACCAATAAGAGCTCTCAATAGTTTGTCAGGATTCAACTCTTCCGGGACAAACAGAGGGAACATAACAGATGCCATAAACAGCACGGTTATTAGTGGAATTCCACGCCAGAACTCAATGAATACCACACAAATTGTGCGTACCACTGGCATCTGAGAACGTCGACCCAAGGCTAGAACGATTCCTAATGGAAAGGAAGCAACAATACCCGTTACAGCAATTACCAACGTCAGGAAAAGGCCGCCCCATAAAGGAGTTTCAATGACCTCTAATCCAAAGCTGCCGCCATAAAATAAATAGAAGCACATGATTGGGTAAACGGTTAGTAAAAATACCGCAAGTCCGCCCTTAATCTTGATTGACACTCGATTAAAAAACAGTGGGATAGATGCAAGTATGGCTACTATATAGGCCGTTTCAATTCTCCAAATGCTATCTTCGGGGAACTGTCCATACATTAATTGTTCAAACCAGACTGAGATAAACACCCAACAAGCACCATCATCATTAGTACAGGCTTCTGGAGAATCTCCAGTGAAGTTGGCTGAAAATAGTGCCCAATCAAATAACGGAGGCACTATGACGTACAGAAGATATAATGCTGCCAGCGTTAAGGCTGAATTGTAAGGGCCACTGAATAAGTGTTCTCTAGCCCAGGCAACAGGTCCAACCAAATTCTGCGGAGGTGGCAGTGATGGATGCTGACCAGGTGTATATTTTTGTTCGCTCATATTTACCGCTCCACCAACGCCATTTTAGCGTTGTACCAATTCATCAATGAGGAAATCAACAAGCTCAACACCAAATAAACAGCCAAAGTCATCGCCATAATTTCTACGGCTTGTCCTGTCTGATTTAGCGCTGTACCTGCAAATACTGCGACCAGATCCGGGTAGGCAATCGCGGCAGCAAGAGAAGAGTTTTTCGTAAGGTTTAGGTACTGGCTCGTTAGCGGTGGGATAATCACCCTTAATGCTTGAGGGATGATAACTAACTTCATCGTCCACTTAGGTTTAATACCCAGGGCGTAAGCGGCTTCGGTCTGACCTTTATTAATGGCTAATACACCTGCGCGTACGATTTCAGCAATGAATGAAGATGTATATATTGATAAGGCCATTATCAGGGAGCCGAATTCAGGCGTCAGTACCATTCCACCCTTAAAGTTAAATCCTTTTAGTGCGGGATATTCCCATGTCATTGGGAAACCAGCAATGGTTGCTCCGAATAGAGGTACAACAACGATAATGCCCAGGCAGACTGAAAATACCGGGTATAGCTTACCGGTTTGTTCCTGTTGAACCTTGGCCCATTTTATAAAGGCAAATATACCTATAATAGCGACAACAAGTGCGGCAACTACAATTCCAAAGCCATCTTCAAAGATGGGTTTTGGACCGAACAATCCTCTATTTGACAGAAAAAATGAGTCGCCAAATGCAATAGCCTGTTTCGGTTTAGGTAAGGGTCTTAAAACCGCAAAGTACCAAAAAAATAACTGTAATAGTAATGGAACGTTTCTCAAAGTATCCACATATATTGCGGCTAGTTTTGATATAACCCAGTTATTTGATAGTCGAGCTACACCCATGGTGAAGCCGAAAATGGTAGCCAGGATGACACCAATGGTTGCTACATAAATAGTATTAAGTAAACCAACGTAAAAAACCGATAAATAATCTGATTTTTCATCATAAGGGATTAGAGTTTCTGCAATTGGAAACCCGGTACTGACAGACAGAAAATCAAATCCCGATGCAATGCCTCGTGCCGCGAGGTTGTTCATCGTATTGTTTGTCAGTGTGACGAGAATAAAAACCACAAATAGTAATGCAAGAGCCTGAAAAATCATTGCTCTCTTATCAGGGTCACGCCAAAAAGGGGGTTTAGCTGGTGTAGATACATCTGGTTGAGTGCTCAAAATGCAACTCCTAATCTTGCTTTTTATTGCTGACCAAACATACTAAAAGCGTAGTATTCGGCCGTTTGTCTGCACTGGTTGTACAAGTATTTGTAATACACAGGGATCACAATACTTCAGAAACGAAAAAACACCACACCCAAGGGTGTAGTGTTTTTTGTTTTTCGATATTAACGAAGTGGAGCAGCGTAAAGGATACCGCCATTAGACCACAAATTGTTAACACCACGTGGAAGTTCTAATGGTGTAATGTTACGTTCGAAAATTTCACCATAGTTACCAACTTCTTTGATAACGTTGTATGCCCAGTCAGCTGAAAGGCCAAGGTTGTCACCTAATGAACCTTCTTGACCAATGAAACGAAGAACAGATGGATCACTAGACTTCTTAGCCTTCTTGATGTTCTTAGAAGTTAAGCCCATTTCTTCAGCTTCAATAGTTGCGTTGATTACCCACTTAACGATGTCAAACATCTGATCATCACCGTGAGCAACAGCAGGTCCTAAAGGCTCTTTAGAAATTGTTTCTGGAAGAACCATGTGATCGTTTGGCTTAGCTAGCTTACCACGCTGAGCAGCAAGACCTGACATGTCAGTTGTATAAGTATCACAACGACCTGAGTCATAAGCAGCTACAACTTCGTCAGCTTTTTCAAATACTACTGGCTCATAAGACATGCCGTTCTTACGGAAGAAGTCAGCCATGTTTAATTCAGTAGTAGTACCCTGGTTAGTACAAACAGATGCACCGTCAAGCTCTAGAGCGCTAGTAACACCCAGATCTTTACGAACCATGAAGCCCTGGCCATCATAGTAAGTTACGCCAGCAAAGTTTAATCCCAGAGACGTATCACGGCTCTGAGTCCATGTTGTGTTACGTGACAACATGTCAATTTCGCCAGACTGAAGTGCAGTGAAACGCTCTTTAGCTGAAAGTGGAGAATATTTAACTTTTTTAGCATCTCCAAAAATTGCAGCAGCAGTAGCACGACAGAAGTCTACATCAAGACCTGTCCAGTTACCCTTTTCATCCGGGTTAGAAAATCCGGCTAAACCTTGGCTAACTCCACACTGAACGAAACCTTTCTCTTTAACTTTGTCCAAAACTGGACCTGCAAGTGCTGAGCTCGTGAATACGATTGTAGTAGCCGTAGCAACAGCTAGTTTAATCAATTTCATTATTTCTCCTAAAACCGACAAGCGGCTATTATTTTTTTTTATGGATATCTCAATGAACTAGTTCAGTTTACTTATCTGTACCGGCAAGTAAACAAAAAATCGAACCGTATATTATTTATATCTACTCTACGACTGATTCTGACGCGCAGTTTAGGGTTTTTCATTACTTTGTCAAATAAGATTGGCATATTTACACAGTGAAAAACTTCATAATGAATAGCTTTTTTATTTTATTATCCTGATGAAAAGACTAGTGCAACTCCTGCAACAACGGTAACAGCGGCCCAGATGGAAGCTATTTGTGGCCGTTCCTTTGTTAATAACCAAACAATAGGGAGCATAATTACCGGAGTGGTTGCAGAAAGTGTTGCGACAATTCCTACGGGCGCAACTTTAATAGCCCAGAGTAATAGACTCATACCCAGGCCCATGCCAAGAAATCCAGATGCGATAATTCTAAGTGCTGATAGGGCTTTCATGGTTTGGTAAACATGAAAGCCCTTAAAACCACGAGATATAAACAGGGTTAGGAATAAGAATATGAACGCAACCCATACTCGTATTGTTGTTGCTGTTGCAGGGTGGGTGCCGGCTTGCATGGCATCAAAAGCGATAAATGTGCCGAGAGACTGGCATAACGCCGCTAATATCCCGGCCAAAATACCAGTGCCGACATTACCCATTGATTGTTCCCAATGGTGAGTACCTGCAGTCCTCCTAAATACCAGAGCTAACATTACGCCACTGGTAACAAGCGCTACTCCTAAAAAATTTACAAGCTGATAGGTTTCATCGAGCCAATAAATGCCGATAACAAAACTCATTGGAGCATTGGTAGAAAACAACAAACCGGACATCCTTGGCCCCAGACGTTTTACACAGCCAAACAAAAAAGTATCGCCCAGAAATATTCCGATAAAACCTGAGGCAATAAGTGGCCATAATAAATCATTCGAGGGTAAAGAAAAATTTCCTGTCATTAGCAGTAGTACAGACAGTGCCAGAGCAACACAGAGCATTCGAAACGTATTGAACGCAATTGCCCCGAGTTCTCTGACAGGGCCTACTGTTAGTAAACTGCTCAGAGCCCAGGTGGTTGCCGCAGCTAATGCTGCTAAATATCCCAGTGATTGCACAATAGATTTCCTAGAGGTCTTTTATGGCCATTGTAATCCTGCTTACACAAACCAGTTTCTTGTCGTCATTGGTGATATTGATATCCCAGATTTGTGTAGTTTTACCAGCATGTACCAATACGGCTTCACCAGTAACGATGCCGGATTGCACTGGTCGAATGTGATTAGCCTGAATATCCATGCCGAACGTTGTTTTACTATCATCTATAGTCATCCAGCTGGCCATACTTCCCAGGGTTTCTGCTAGTGCGACAGACGCTCCACCATGTAAAAATCCCATGGGTTGATGAGTGCGATGGTCAACCGGCATGGTGCCGATAAGCGAGGTTTCAGTAATGGACGTGATCTCTATTCCGAGCGCTTGCATGAGAGTATTTTGATTCATAACTTCATTGATTTGAATTTCATTAAAATTTTTACACCAGTGAATCATAAACAATCTGCTCCGCGAGTTTGATTAAGTCGGGTCGGCTAATTTTCAACCCATCCTGGTCCGAAAGGTGTTGAAATGCGACAGGTCTCATGTATGGGGGTAATTCAGAATGGGTCCAGCTTTCCAGAATTTCCGTGGAAAGTACATCATTACTTTCAAAAGCATATTCAATAAATGCGAAAGGTCGATAGCCGTAAGTTTTGTCTTTTAGTGGTACGACAATAGCGCGATTTATTGCAGGGTGTTGTTGTAATCTGGCCTCTATTGTTTCTGGTTGGATATTTTCGCCACCGCTGATGAATTGATTGTCTTTTCTTCCAATAATTGAAAAACAGCCATCTTGCCAACGACCTATATCCCTGGTATGAAACCAGCCATGATCATCCAGTGGCAGTTCAATACCCTTTATTGTTTGATATCCGAGAAATAAGGTTGCCCCTTTTACCAGTACCTCACCGTCTTCGGCAATTTTTAACTGTCTATTTGGTAAAAGTTGATCCTGACCCCCAACCTCACGGGTAATTACCTGTGATGCCATCTCTGTGAGTCCATAGGTTTGCATAATGGGCAGTCCCAGTTTATAACTACTCATTGAAGCCGGCACAGGTCCGCCGCCAAGCAGAACTTGTTTAAAGCTAAACTCCCCCTGTGTCTCTTGCACTAATAACCGATCAAGTTGGGTGGGTACCAGAGATACATGGGTTATTTTTTTGTCGATAAACCATTGAGCCTGCCCGTTTGAGCGGTCCATCACCAACGTGGCGCCAGATAACAAACACCGATATAAGGTCGCCAAACCACTAATATGAAAAAGAGGCAAAGATTGTAGATATCGATCGCCAGGACCGCTGCTATTAATACTAAGAGAGCCTTCTGCGCTACGAATATGATTTTGTATTCCGATAACTGCTATTTTAGGCAGAGCAGTGCTGCCAGAAGTCAGCAGCCAGTTAGCGGCAAAGTTATCTTTACTGACTGTCTCCATCGCTGGTGTTGATATCTCTAATGCAGGCGTTAGATCCAGCTGTGAATTCCAATCGACATATTTGATATTAACTAATATTCGTTGTAGTAATGCAGCGGATAATTTTGGATTAATGGGCAATATGCATCGCCCCAGTCTTTGGGCAGCCAGTAATCGGATAATATCGTTCAACTGACCACTGACTTTAAACCCCAGTATTTCTTCAGTATTTGGACTGATTTTTTGAAGGGAAATGCAAGCCTTGTTGATAACAGCTGATAACTGTTGGTAGGTGAAATGTTGTTCACCATCGATCAGGGCAATATTCTGAGGCCATTTACTGGCAGCATTAGCAATAATACAGCGAAATTGTGTCACAACAGGTCCCCCAAGAACTTCATGTCCGCTAATTTTAATGTGGTTTTAGCTTTCGGTCTTCCTGTCAATGGGGGGGCTAACAGAGAGGATGACCAATACTTGTCGGTATCTAATCCCTGTGGCGTATTCAGGCAGAGTAAGTGTGCGATATTCGCATAAAGCTGATTATTTAAACTGGACTCATAAGCACTACTAAAAACAACCTGAACATTGCTCCTTTCTGCCTCCAGTGCCATAACCCATGCAGGCCGGAACCCCATAAATAAGGGTTTAATAATCAACGCTGAGGGTTGATATTCAGGTGCGAGTCTAGGGTTCCATTGGTCTGCCAGGTCATCCCAGGCATAAGCAACGGAGTATAAATCAAACCAACCCTTGTATTCCTTGACTGTTCTGAAAGGGTCTTCAATATAATCAATTTTTTTCAGATCAATCTGACTAAATAAAAACCCCAGATTATCGTGATTGAACAGGCCATTGGCGTCCAACCTGATTTTCTGATCCTGTTTTAGCTGTAGACAAACTTGCTGTATCCGATTTATATCCTGTGTGATACCGGATTGACCTATTTTGATTTTGATGCAGTTATTTGAAACGCCCTGACTTGGCATGTCATCCTCTGGAGATAGCAAGTAGCATATTTGAGATGAATCAGTAGATTTACACTCACGAACAAGATTAATGTTGCTATGTTCTTGCTGAAACCGCGCCGAAAATATTGCCAGGTCGACGGAGGGAAAAAGGTCTAAATTCGGATCTGTTAGTGCTTCCTTTAGCTGATTGAATGCTGAGTCTAACGTTTCTGTATTGAAACCGGGAAGAGGGCAGAGGTCAGAATAAATAGAACAACCTTCAATCTGCCAACGTAAAACAATGCCCTCTCGCTGACTGAGAATTAGTTTAGGTGTCTTAATTTCTCTAACAAGAGGGACGGAATATTGCCAGGCTTCAACGCTGGTGATACGGGATAACCATAAACTATGGTCATCCCGGGTAAATAGATCCGAGAAGCTTTGTTGATTAAGGATGTTCATCTACTAATCCTAAGCATTGCAAAGTCCTCATGCCGGCTTATATAAAGCCCATATTCTTAAGATTGACGATTAAATTTCTTAAAATCAGGCTGTCTTTTTTCCAGGTATGCATTGCGACCTTCCTGTCCCTCTTCTGTCATATAAAATAGCATGGTTGCGTTGCCTGCTAATTCCTGAACACCAGCCTGTCCATCGGTACCGGCATTAAAGGCTGACTTGAGACAACGAAGTGCAATGGGTGAATGTTGCAGGATATCACGACACCAGTTTACTGTTTCTTTTTCAAGATCCGCCAAGGGGACAATCGTGTTGATAAGCCCCATATCTAATGCTTGTTGGGCATCATATTGTCGGCATAAAAACCAGATTTCCCGTGCTTTTTTCTGACCAACCACACTGGCCATATAACTAGCACCAAAACCGCCGTCGAAAGATCCAACTTTAGGACCTGTTTGCCCAAAACGGGCATTATCGGCCGCTATGGTTAAATCACATACCAGGTGCAATACGTGCCCGCCCCCGATAGCGTAGCCAGCGACCATCGCGATCACCGGTTTTGCAATGGAGCGAATCTCTTTTTGTAAATCCAAAACATTCAGGTGATGTTTTCCCTGCTCATCAACATAACCGGAATCGCCACGCACTCGTTGGTCGCCACCAGAACAGAATGCATGATCTCCCTGTCCGGTAAAGAGAATGACGCCGACATTTTCATCAAAACGAGCGTCAGATAATGCATGTCGCATTTCTTTGACTGTTTGAGGTCGGAAGGCATTTCTTACTTCCGGTCGATTAATCGTAATCTTCGCGATACCTTCAGACTTATGATAAAAAATGTCGTCATAGCCATCGGAACAATTTGCCCACTCGGTGCCGGGTAGGATACTGGTTTCAAGGTTGGAGTTTTTAGATGTCGTCATGGTGTTTTGAAGTCCCAATTAATAAGGTAGATATAAGTTCGCTATAGTCTTTTAAGCAGTCCAGGTGCACATTGTGCCCAGACTCGGGAAATTGATAAAGCAACATGTCATTATTTATGGATTTTAGTTGCTGTGCAATATGCAGAAATTTAGTGTCTCTTTGGCCGTACATATAATGTGTATGGCTGGGGCGCTGCAATGTGGAATAGTCTGATTGGAGACCCAGGCTAAAATGATCTAGAAGATGCAAGTTATTCGGTGTGACGGTTGAACCTTTTTGTTGAATGAGCTGTGTAATCTGTGGCTCGGTTAGTGATCGGAAAACGGGCTGTTGATACCAACTTTGAAGTACAGTTTTCAGGGGTTGTGATTGGAATCTTTTTTGCCAATCATTATCATGGATTAACCGTTGCTGACGTTCAGTGTCTTCTGATAAGCCCGGATGACAGGATTCCAGAATTAATGACGCTATGCGATCAGCGAATAGATTCGACCAGCAAAGGGCAATTCTACCTCCCATTGAATATCCCAATACAGAAAATGTTTCTGGCAGTTGATAATGACGTTCTATCCGATGAAAAAGCCTGTTGCAACGCTCTTCAAAACTGAGATCTTTCTCGGCGCCATAATTCGGAACCTCAATGTCAACTGCTATACAGTTGACCTGTTCCGCTAAAAGGTGAATAACAGGTTGCCAATCGAGTTTGTTACCTAAAAATCCGTGTAATAAAACCAGAGTTGGTTTTGCCGGGCTCACAACAGGCACACCTGTTTCATGAAATCTTTAAATATATCGGTTGCATGGTCTGGCTCAAAGTGACACTCAATAAGTGTTGCCCCTCGTCGTTTTCGAGACGCTTCTATTTGATCTTTAAGTCCATCGTTATCCGAAATATGGTGATATTCAATTTGAAACATCTTTGCTGCTTGCTCAAAAGACCAGGGGTGTTGGCACTTAAACCAGCGTTTATTGATTTCCGGATACTGTGCTGCGGGTAGTAAATTAAAAATACTGCCTCCCTGATTGTTGATAACCAGAATGCAAACTGAAGTAGAGCACCTGGACGCTAATGATAGGCTATTAAGATCATGGAGTGCCGATGTATCGCCCAGAACCACCAAGACATCCTTGCCTGCTTCATTAATTCCTGTTGCAGTAGCGATAAGGCCGTCAATGCCACTGGCGCCTCTATTGGTAAACGTTGGTAGCATCATATTGTTCCGGGAAGCCAACAGGTCCATCCACCGAATGGATAGGCTATTGCCAATAAACACCGATGTGTTTTCAGACAATGATTGACTGATGGATATATTGGCTGAAATCTCTGAAAAAGAGGTTGAAAAATTTTGGCTAATGAGCCCTTCAATAGCAGTGGTTATTTGTGACGGCGGCGGATCTAAAACGCTAATATGTTTGAGATTGTCGCAAGCCAGCTTTAATTCGCACTGAATTTGCATGGCTTTTTTGTTGGGATCCAGATAGTGGTTACCTGTCGAAATAATAAAGTGTCCATCCCTTGTTGCCAGCCAGCTATTTAAGCGTTTGCTAACCAATCGGCCTCCAAATTGAATGACTTGATTTGCCTGGTTAAACCAATGCTGCCCCGAAATTGATGCCAGCATTAACTCAGGATAAGGCAACAAGCATGGATGCTCCAGTAACCGTAAGCTGCTGGAAATATCAGCAACCAGAATATGACCCTGTTGTTCTGCCCAGTCCAAAATCGTTAGGGCTTCCTCGTAGTTTACCCTACCCACTACAACAAGACCGGGAGCCAGCGGAATGCTGTGGAGCTGGTTCGTTGCCTTATCCAAATCAAAATAAGGGGTTGTAAATGGGTCATCAGTAAAGGGGTTTTTAATGTGAGTGACCTGGTTTAATTCATTCAGGTTATTTGGATATAAAGGATCCCGAAAAGGGCAATTAATATGAATAGGGCCCTGGCTTAACATGGCGAATAGAGGTTCCAGGGTCGACGTTAAGTCGTCCGGGTTAAGTGCTTCAGTTGGCGTCGGCAAGTTTAAGGTAGACTGAACATGATCTCCGAATAATTTTGTTTGCCGAATCGCCTGATTTGCGCCACAGTCCAATAATTCTTCTGGTCGGTCAGCTGTTAGCAAAATTAGTGGAACAGTGGTCTGGTTGGCTTCTATCGTTGCGGGCAACAAATTCGCGACCGCCGTACCGCTGGTTGTAATGACAGCTACGGGTCTTATTTTTGCCTTTGCAATGCCTAGTGCAAAAAAGCCAAGTCCTCGCTCATCAAAATGACCATGCAGGATTAAGGGATCTTGAGTTTCTGGTTGATTGTTAACAAAGATCTCGGCAGCAATAGTCAGGGGGGCACTTCGGCTTCCTGGCGCTATACACAGGTCTCGGACACCAGCAAAATATAACAGTTGAATGATTCTGACAGACCAATTGTGGTTGATATTGGTTGGCGACATGGTCATTTGACGTTGTCCTGTTCAAGTACGGAAAAAAGAGATCCTAACTTGGATTCCAGCTCTTGCCATTCCGAGGCTGGCGTTGAGCCCTCTACGAGGCCAACACCTGAGTAACAATGAATAAGGTTGTCATGAAACAGTGCTGATCGAATGGCAACGGTAAACTCAGAATATGGCGCTGAAATAATGCCCACAACGCCACTATACCAACCCCTGTTGATCTTCTCGTGTTGCAGAATATATGACATGGCATCTGTTCTTGGCATGCCACCTACTGCAGGAGTCGGGTGTAGACGGCGCATAACCTGTTCGTCTCCGATGTCGGACGTTAATAGGGCTTTTATTGGCAGATAGCGATGCTGGATCCGGTCCAATTGGTACAGGGATGCGACATCGGGCGTTTGAATGCTGGATGCCAAAGGTGTGATAGCGTCTAGGATAAATTTTGAGACCAATTCATGTTCATGACTTAATTTTGGATCCGTTAGTAATTCCTGTCCCAGAAGGAAATCTGTCTCTGCGTCCTTTCCTCTGGGCAAGGTGCCAGCCAGTGACTCGGTGCTGATTTCATTTTGTCGGCGACAAAACAGTCTTTCAGGACTGCAGCCGGCAAAAAAGCTATCTTTTTGCTCAATAATAAATGAAAAACAGTTCGGTGTAAGATCTTGCCAATGTTCCATTAACTCAAATATACCGACAGGGTTAGTCATGGTTAATGTGACTTCCCTGGCCAATACCACTTTTTGAAGATCATTCTTTCTGATTTCGAATAATGTTTGTTCGACCAGTGATTGCCAGTCGGAATAAGTAAGGCTGTCATGCCGGCTAGTAATCTGGTTCTGAGGGTCGATGATATTATGGTTAACGTCTGGAAAGCTCAGTTGATTCAGTAATGCTATGGATTCATTGATTTGGCTTTGCCACTGACGTTCAGAGGTCGCATATAAATTGATGTGTATTGAACAACTTCCATGCTGCTCCCTAAACTCGATTAATGGCAGTTGGTAGTGTACAGCTTGATATTCATGCCATTGGTCCGTTCCGTTGTTGCCGGTAAAGGAGCTACCACCTATAAAGCTTGCCTGACTATCACCGACAATCGCTATCGCTTGTTGAAAAACGTCAGAGAGTTCTTTCTGATTATCACCGGTTAAACTTAATACAGTGCCCAGGGTTGCTATGGTTAACGAATGATTACGGTTTTTCCAATAGGATCGGTTTGAAATAGGGTTTGCATCCAGCCATTTAAGTGGATTATAGGCCGGGATAGCATACTCGAATCGGGTGAGTCTATTTAATACGCAAGTCGTATCCATTAACTCCTGAACAAGAGTCTCTATGATTTTTCTATGTGGAGAACTTTCTTGTTCATCCTGCGTCAAGGGGCTATCTGTATTCATTTTCCGTTCCAATCTCGTCTCGGTTCTATTCTAGACATGTTCGCAAACAATCCTCTGATGAATATCAGCTTTTGCTAAATAAAGCATCAGCCATTTAGTGTTGGTTTTTTAGTGCAATCCATCGCGACATATATTCCTCCGCGCGATACTGCTGCTTGTCTAATATTCGGCCCAGAATGTTGCTATGTCTGTAGTTATCCAGATTACCTGATATATCTGAGAGCTTCTGGATAAGTGACTCAGTATGATTTGCCGGATCATTATTCTCAATAAGCAGTTTTATGCCCCTGTCACTGGCATCACTCCATAATATTTCATTCGTGAAAAGTTGAATTATGGTATCTGCAATTTTTTGAGGCTCATCTGAAGGAGGTGGTAACAATTCAGTGAAACCAGACATGCCTTCAGCAGCAATGTTGGTGGTAACCGTCGGGGTTCCAGTGACCCAGCCATCAATGACTTTACCCTTGTTACCCGCACCATATCTTAAGGTTGCCAGATTCACACGATAGTTCAGCATGGTTTTTCGAATGTCATCGGCGCGATTTTTAATGAAAAAACCTTTTTTGGGCTGATGAAGCTGACTGATGGATACCGGTGCATAGGGACCATAAACATGACACTCGATGTCTTTAAGCTGTTTTTTGACCAGTGGCCATATCTCTTTGTACAACCACTCAACGGCATCAATATTGGGTGCGTGTTTGAAGCCTCCTACAAATATGACATGGTTTCTGTCTTTATAGCTCCCAATGGATTCTAAGTCGGGTGCCTGTTGTAAAAATGGTAAATGAAACAGGCGATCTTTATCGATGGAAAACTGCTCGGTCAGTAGCCCTATCTCATAACTTGAAATCATCAGCGTCAGGTCACAGCGGGCAATGGCAGCATATTCCCTGAGACTGATGTCGTTGAATAGATCGGGGTCGCTGTTTGTTTTTAATGCCTGTTCCCGCGCATATCGCAGTCCATGAAAATCACTGGTATCTAGAATTTTGATTGCCTGTGGGCAACTTTGGCTGACGCGCCAGCCAAATTGTTCCTCTATCATGAAACGATCGAAAATAACCAGATCTGGATTTATGTCGGTAATCCAATTATTAAAAGAGTCGCTATTAAGTTGAATATCATGACAAATCAGGCCTTCTAGTGGATCACAGGTGTCCTGACGAATGGCGGAGCTCGCAAAGTGGATCCTCTGACTGTATGGCTTCAGAATATTGATAATGTCCAGCGTTCGCGTACCTGCAGCACTGGCGGAAGAATCAGGCCAGGTTTTTCCAATAAAGACAATGTTGTTAAAAGACAGGGTAACCATCAAGAGTATGCTTCAGTAAGAAGTGGAGCCCTAGCTCCACTTGAAGGGAATTAAACAATCGGACCAATGCCAACCGCTTTTTTGGCTTTTGCCAACAAAGGAGCCGCTTTTTCGCGCGCTTTATCGGCACCCTTCAATAGGGTCTCTTCCAGGTAAGCCGGATCATCCATCAGTCGATTATAGTCTTCACGTTTATCTTTTAAAATATCATTTAGATATTCAAACAGCTGTTTCTTGGCTTCTCCCCAGGCAATTCCTTCTTGATAAGCTTTTCGCTTATCGGCAATTTCACTATCTGTTGCGAATGCAGAATATATTGAAAATAGGCTACAGGTATCCGGATCCTTGGGTTCGCCAGGCTCAAGCGAGTTGGTGACCACCTTATTAATGAGTTTTTTAAACTTCTTTTCGCTTTCAAACAATGGAATTGTATTGTTGTAACTCTTGCTCATCTTGCGACCATCAAGGCCCGGCATGATCATCGAACTTTCTTCTACGATCACCTGTGGAATGGTGAAAGTGTCACCAAAAATGTGATTAAAACGGTTAGCGATATCCCGACACATCTCAAGATGCTGAACCTGATCCTTGCCTACAGGTACCTTGTGGGCGTTAAACATCAGGATGTCAGCAGACATTAAAACCGGATAACTAAATAAACCCATGGAGATGCCTTTATCTGCATCCTGGTTCCCTGCGTCAAGATTCTCCTGCACAGATGCCTTGTAAGCATGAGCACGGTTCATCAAACCCTTGGCGGTAACGCTGGTTAATAACCAGTTGAGTTCAAGAATTTCAGGGATGTCAGACTGACGATAAAACATGACATTATCAGGGTTCAGGCCGCAGGCTAACCAGGTTGCAGCAATGGCTTTTGAAGATTCTATTATACGCGCAGGCTCATGGCACTTTATGAGAGCATGGTAGTCTGCCAAAAACAGGAAGGACTCAACATCCTTGCTTAAACTGGCCTCAATAGCAGGTCTAATTGCGCCTACGTAGTTACCCAGGTGCGGAATGCCGGTTGTCGTGATTCCCGTTAAAACGATTTCTTTAGTCATGTTTTTTTGTATCGCAATGAAAGTAAAATTAGAGTGACTAAAATATCAGAATTCCTCTGCTAAGTGCAGTGCTCTTATGTTAGATTTGAGAAAAAGACGGGATAGGGGGTTATATTATTCACTAGCCACCTGCTCACCAATGAAGTCATGCATAAACGGCAGGTAACAGAACCCAGGTGGACACTTTAGTATGTTAGAAACGCAGGGCCATAGGCTCAAACCCTGTATAGCGCATCTTTGTGGTGTATTTATGTCGCTTAACTGCGATCCGGTTGCTTGTGGCAAAATGCACGAATCTCAACCTTTCGAATACCCCAAAAGGGCAGCGAATGGATAAGTCTCGTTACGCGTTGCAACAATTAACCATCCAATGGTATACAGATCTGTATCGATTTGAGGTCGAAAACAAGTTGTGGTTTGAGCAATTCGTTGATCCCAGGCCAGAAGACTATTTTGATTACCCGGTTTTTGAAACATTTCAAAACCAGTTAATCGATGAGCAAGAAAAACATTTGGGCTTGTATTACCTGGCAATAGAAGATCAGGTTAGGGTCATAGGACGTTTTAATCTTTATGATATTAAAAACGACGTCATTGAACTGGGATATCGCATTTCGGAAGTCAAAGCAGGCCAGGGCATTACGTCACATTTGGTCTCTGAAATGATTAAGATTGCGCGACTTGATGGATTCAAAGCAATCCGGGCCAGAGTGGATGTGAGAAACCCTGGTTCCGTCCGGGTACTGGAAAAAAATGGTTTTAAACGGATTCAGAAGCAGGAAAATCTGGTGTATTTTGTCTGCAGCTTGTCTGAGTAGCTATGTCATAAATCTGTTGTTAGCTCTTGTGCTGTCCATCGACTGTTTGCAAAGTGACAGGACAGTAATTTAAAGCACCCAATTGAGAGCAGGCATTAACCAAATCAGGCTGAGAGCATTTGAAAACAATACCATAGTGGCCACTTTTGCGGGTTCAATCTGATAGCGTTCCGCGACTAAATAATTCAAAACAGCGGGCGGTAAAATTGAAAAAATGAGTAGGGTTGCCAATTGAATGTCTGTCAGATCAATAAATAGATAAATGACCAGGAATGACAAAAATCCACTGATTGCAGCCCATAGCGAAGATGTAAATCCGAATCGCCAATCTTTGATATCGATATCCAGTAGTCTGACGCCCAGGGTAAATAGCATCAAAGGAATTGCAACCTGGCCTGTCAAGTCGACAAAACGTGTGAGCCATACGGGTAGGTCAATCCCGGATATTGCAACGGATATGCCCAGAATAGTCGCGATAATCATTGGAGTTTTTAGTATCTTGATCGGGTTGATACTTCCATGAATGATCAGCATACCCAGGCTAAAATGCAGTGTGTTTTCTACCAGAAACAAGGTAATGGCAATAGGTAAAATATCTTCACCGAATGCAAAAACCAGTAAAGGAATGCCCAGATTTCCCGAATTTCTAAACATCACTGGGGGAACCAGTGTTTTGAAATTCCATTTCAAGGGTTTTAATAAAAGAAGGGTCAGAAGGCCGGGGAAGATAACTATAAAAATGGCGCAGTAAATTAATAGATCCAAAGATGATGTGTCTGGAAAAGGTTTATTTAGCGCGCTAAAAATGAGCGCGGGTGTGAAAATATCCATATTAATTTGATTGACACTATCGACCTGAATTCGATGTCGGGATGCATACCATAATCCGACTGCAATGATTAGAAAGATGGGAATAATGACGGATGTTAGTATTGTTAACATGATGGTAATTTTATTCTCTTAAGTTTTATACTTCCCAGTGTATGATTTTATAAGTTCATTTGCAGTGGGATTTAAACATGATTGTACTAAAGAACCATTGGTTTCTATGCGAGTATTGCCTAAATTGTGGGCTACTTATAAGGGTTGTTCTATTATGACGATTAATAATTTTGAGTTTTCAAAACATATTTACCTGTACGGAACCTGCATTGTGGATGTCGGCTTTTCTGAGGCTGGTATTGATGCAATAAAGGTCTTTGAATCCTATGGTATTCAGGTTCACTACCCTATGGCTCAAAGCTGTTGTGGTCAGCCTGCATTTACCTCGGGGAACCCGGATGAAGCAAGAAAAGTAGCTCGAACACAACTGGATCTATTCCCAGAAGACTGGCCCATTGTTGTGTTGTCTGGTAGCTGTACCGGTATGCTGAGGCATCATTATTGTGACCTGTTCAGAAAAGATGATCCTGATTTTGAACGAGCAAAAAGAGTGAGTGAGCAAGCGGTTGAATTCACTGAATATCTAGCCTGTCTTCCAACTTTGGAGAGCCAAAATAAGGAACCTGTTTCTGTCGTAGTCCATACGGCATGTAGCGCTCAAAGAGAAACACATACACAGACATCTACTCAGGAAATTTTGAAACACTGGCCCCATGTTGAGCAGAAATCAGCCGACCATGGTGGTGAGTGTTGTGGTTTTGGTGGTTCATTCTCAGTTCGTTTTCCAAATATTTCTGGAAAAATGGTTGATGATAAGTGTCAGTCTCTAGAAGCCACCAAAGCCGATCAGCTCATCAGCAGTGATTGTGCCTGCATGATGAATATTAATGGCAGGCTGGCTAAACGAAAATCTGACTTAAAAGGCCAGCACATTGCTTCGTTTATTCGGTCTCAGTGTTTGCCGGAGACGTCTCATGAATGATACTCAGCCAATTCGCATGATAGATCAACCGCACAAAATCGGGTTTCGCCCGGCAATGGATTATCTGATTGATAAGCGAGCCATCCAATTCCCGGATAGCCAGGAATTCAAAACCCTGACCCAAAAAGTGAAGTGGATTAAACACCAGTCCCTGATGAAGTTACCTGAATTACTGGAGCAAGCAGAATCGCAATTACAGGCGAATGGTATTCAGGTTCATTGGGCAGAAACGACTCTTGAGGCTCAGCAGATTATTCATGGCATCATTAAAGATCAGGATGCTGATCTACTGGTCAAGGGCAAATCCATGGTCAGTGAAGAGATTCATTTAAATCAATATCTCCAGGATAAAAACATAGATGCCCTGGAAACCGATATGGGTGAATTTATAGTTCAGTTAGCGGGTGAAGCACCTTCGCACATCATCATGCCGGCAATCCACAAGTCCAAACAGGACATCGCTGAACTATTTCAACAAAAGTTGGGTGTTGACTATACCGAGGACGTTGACGAGTTAATCCACATAGGACGAACTGAATTAAGGGGAGCCTTTGAAAAAGCCAGGGTTGGTTTAAGTGGCGTGAACTTTATTGCCGCCGATACCGGCACACTTTGTCTCATAGAGAATGAGGGTAATGGACGATTGAGCACCACAGCGCCAGATGTCCATGTTGCCATTACCGGTATTGAGAAGGTGATTACTCATTTGAGTGATATACCTACATTGATTCGCTCGTTAACCCGAAGTGCAACCGGTCAACCCATTACGACCTATGTAAACTGGATCTCCAGCCCGAGGAAACCAGGTGAAAAAGATGGGCCTAAAGCGGTGCATCTTGTTTTATTGGATAATGGTCGCAGCGAGCTGTACCAAAAAGAACAGCAGCAATTAAGCCTGGCATGTATTCGTTGCGGTGCCTGTATGAATCACTGTCCGGTTTATACCCGAATTGGTGGGCTTGCGTACCAGACGACATATCCGGGACCCATTGGAAAGGTGCTGTCACCACATTTAAAATCCTTACCAGCGACCCCTGATCACCCCAAAATATCAGCCTTATGTGGCGCCTGTAATACGGTTTGCCCGGCAGGGATTCCTCTGACTGATCTATTGCTGGATCACAGAAATTCTGCAACGGACACATCGGTTATTGAATCCATGGTGTGGAAGTTTTGGTCAGTACTAAATCGTAGTCCGAGAATATATAACGGTTTGATGTCCTGGGTATTAAGGCTCTATCCCATATTGCCCAAATTTATGGGAGGCTGGACGAAGCATCGTAAAGCACCGGATTTATCTTCAAAAACACTACATGATCGAGTTCGGCATTATCAGGCTCAACAAGACAGGAGTTCAAAGTAATGGCGAGTAGACAGAATATTCTGGATCGGCTTAAAGCAGGTCAGTTTCAGTCAGACATGAGTTCTGATCCCAGTGCAAAAAATAAAGCGGTTGAACCAAAAAGCCTGGCGTATTTAAGTGAACACTTTGAGCGGGCATTAGCAGCAGCCAATGCCGAATATCGATTTTGTACGACCGGAGATCAATCAGAAACCATCGTGAAATGGCTAGAAGAGCTTAAGCTACATCGATGTTGGGTCTCTGAGGGTACAGCGCTGGGCCAGGCACTAAGACAACAAAACACACAAAATATTCAATGGGTAAACCCTGTAGACCCTATGGGCGTCGATAGAAGTGAGGTTTTTAATCAGATTGATATTGGTCTAACCCAGTCACATTCTGCCATCGCAGAAACAGGCACCCTGGTTGTTATTCCAGATGCCAATGAGCCCAGAACCATGTCATTAGTGCCACCTGCCCATTTGGTTGTTGTAAATAAGAGTGATCTTTTCTGGCAGTTTGAAGACTGGGTGCTACAGCACCCTGAAGCCCATAAGAATACTAATGTGGTATTTATTACCGGGCCATCTAAAACAGCGGATATCCAGCAAACATTAGCTTTTGGCGCTCATGGTCCCAAGCGGTTGTTAGTACTGATAGTGGAATAGACAGATGCTTGCCGAACAAAATCATATTCAACAGTTTCAATCGGAGCTTAGGGCTATTGCGCCTGACCTTTTGGTTTGGGATGACTATCCCAGGCGGTTTGCATTTGGAACTGATGCCAGCTTCTATCGTCTGATTCCTAAGTTGGTAGTGCAGGCCCAGACGGAAGATCATTTGGTTTTGTTGGTTAAGTTATCGCGTCAATATCATGTTGCACTAACCTTCAGGGCTGCGGGTACCAGCTTATCTGGTCAGGCGATTACTGACTCGGTATTGGTGATGCTGGGTCCTGGATGGAATTCAATAAATATTCATGCGGATGGGAAAATTGTCCACTTAAAGCCTGGCGTCATTGGTGCTCATGCCAATCAGGCTCTAGCAGCCTATGGACGGAAAATTGGTCCGGACCCGGCATCCATTAATACTTGCAAAATCGGTGGTATTGCTGCAAATAATGCCAGTGGTATGTGTTGTGGTACCCAAAGTAACTCTTACCAGACACTGGCTGGTATTCGTCTGGTATTGGCAGATGGGAGTCTGCTAGACACCCGCTTTCCTGACTCAGTCGCTGAATTTGAGTCAAGCCAATCTCAGTTGTTGTCTCAGCTGGATCAGCTGGCAAAAGATGTGAAATCCAATCAACAGCTCAGTGATCGTATTCGTCATAAATATAGAATTAAAAATACCACCGGCTATAGCCTGAACGCCCTGATTGATTTTGAGAACCCTATCGATATCCTGGCCCACCTAATGATTGGATCGGAAGGAACACTGGGTTTTATCTCAGAAATTAGTTATCAGACCATTGTAGATGAGGCTTATAAAGCAGTGGACCTGATAACATTTTCAAATATTGAGACCTGTTGTGAAGCCGTTGCAGCGTTGAGCGAACAACCCGTTTCGGCGGTAGAATTAGTAGACTCTGCAGGGTTGAAAACCGCTCTTCGGAATCATGGGGTTGCGTCTCTGGTTGAGGATATTCCGGAAGGAGCGGCGGCACTATTGGTCGATGTCAGAGCTGAGTCAGAGGTTGAATTACAAAGTCGTATTCAGTCTGTAGAGTCCTGCTTGCACGCCTATCCATCTATTCGTCGGAGCGGTTTCTCATCTGATTTGGTGCGGTATGAACAGCTGTGGTCGTTCAGAAAAGGCTTGTTTCCTGCCCTAGGTGCTGTTCGCAATAATGGCACCACCGTCATTATCGAAGACGTTGCCTTTCCGATAGAGTCATTAGCTCAGGGGGTTATTGAATTACAACAGTGCTTCAACAAACATGGTTATTCCGATGCTTTGATTTTTGGTCATGCGCTGGAAGGCAATTTGCATTTTGTATTTTCACAGGACTTTTCTACCGCCGAATCAGTTCAGAAATACGATGGTTTTATGCAGGAAGTTGGTGAACTTGTCGCCATTAAATTTGGAGGTTCATTAAAAGCGGAACACGGCACGGGCAGAAATATGGCACCCTTTGTGGAGCTTGAGTGGGGACGAGATGCCTACAGGGTCATGCAAGACATTAAGCACATACTGGATCCCGATAATCGATTAAACCCGGGTGTCATTTTGAATGATGACCCTGATGTGCATCTTAAAAATTTGAAGTCTATGGCTGAAGCAGATGAGATTGTCGATAAATGTATAGAGTGTGGTTTCTGTGAGCCTGCTTGCCCCAGTCGAAATTTGACCTATACGCCACGTCAAAGAATCGCTATGTTACGTGAAATAAGACGTCTTGAAACGACTGAATCAGGTTCAGAGCAATTACAGCAATTGGAACACGACTATTACACGCTCGGACTGGATAGTTGTGCCGCAACCGGCATGTGTGCCGAGCGGTGCCCGGTAGGTATTAATACCGGTGATCTCATCAAGCGCCAACGCGAAACCCTGAATAAAAAATATCATAATCGTGCCAAATGGGCCGAGCGACACATCAAGGATATCGTAACTGGTGCCCGTGTTGGTCTCAAAGCAACTCAGTTTGGCCATGACCTTTTAGGAACCCGCATTGTTTCAAATACATCGAAGGTTTTAACAAAAATATCCGGTGGCAATATCCCTTTGTGGACAGAGTCCATGCCTCGTGCAGCTAAAAAGCCCATAGTGCAAACGCCAGAGATATATGACTTTATTTATTGGCCAAGTTGTGTCAGTCAGGTTATGGGACCTGCAAAAAAAGACCCACAACAAATAACGCAGGCTCAGGTTATGTCTTTGCTGGCAGAGCGTGCAGGATTAAACATGCTGGTTCCACCCAATCTGGAATCTTTTTGCTGTGGCCAGCCATTTGCCAGCAAAGGCTTTCCTGAGCAGGCTGAGCAATCCAGGCACAAATTGATTGAACATCTGTCTCAGTACGCTAAACCGGGAATACCTGTGGTATCTGATACATCTCCCTGTGCATTCAGGACTCAGTCAGAAGCACTGGAAATACTGGATAGTATTCAGTTTATAAGTGAATATCTTATCCCGCGATTAACCATGAAACCTATAGCGAGAAAAATATCACTGCATATTCCCTGTACGGCAAAAAGGAATAAACAAACAGCGATGGCGGTGAATATCGTGAACGCCTGTGCTGCTGACGTTGTTATTCCAACCGATATAGAATGCTGTGGTTTCGCAGGTGATAAGGGATTTACGCAACCGGAATTGAATCAATCGGCTTTGTCGACCCTGAAACCACAGATTGAGGGTTGTGAGCAGGGTTACTCATCTAGCCGAACCTGCGAAATTGGCCTGAGTACTCAGAGTGGCATCAGTTATCAGAGCCTGTTATATCTGGTCGAAGAAGCCAGTAGAATCCAGGTTTTCAACGGATGAACTCTACCTTAGAAAAAAGATTAAGTACTTTCCAAGATCCGAAATTCAATGACCCTTTTGCTTCTAGCTATTCCTGTTCATTACTGTTTAATGCATGCCTAATTTCAAGATTCACTAGTGGTGTGTTTTTTGATTGTTTTTGTACATTGCCACGAGAAATGAGATCGCTTTCAGCATTGGATCGCGATATTTGAGAAGATAGTGATAATAAGTTTGATCTAATTTGCTTATGTCTTCGTTTAGAGCTTCTAAATTTAACAACATATGCTTCGTTATTTGCAAAAATACCAAATCATCTTCAATACGACATATATCTATTTTCTTTCGTTGGGTCCTAGTCGATTTCTCATTAATGAAATATAGGTGCCAACATGAGCTGCTCAAAAAGGAGTGGTAATCCGCAAATTCAACTGATTTATAAAATTACTCCACGTGATTCAAAAAAGCGCAATAATAAAGTGGTACTGGGTAACAGGCTTGTAACTATAACCAAGAGCCAAGAAGTATTATTGCCAGCGATCGTTCAAATTTAGGGTTTACCCGGGTCTAAGGGTCACTAATTACTTCTACCCGTCTATTTAACCTTCTGTTTAGCAGGCTATCATTATTAACCACAGGCTGAGAAGCTCCCATACTGACTTGAATAAGACGATCTACCGCAACCCCCTTTGAAACCATAAACTGAATGACGGCTTCAGCTCGTTTTTCGGCAAGGTTGGCATTATAGCTTTCTGTTCCTATGGAATCAGTATGGCCGACGACCTGGTACCTGTGTTCATTGGATAGTATGTCTTCAATGATGGAATCCAGTATTAACCTGGCAGAGTCAGAAAGCAGTTTACTGTCAGTATTGAACAGAACCACAGATTGATCATTGCTGTCTTCATTTTGGTTTAGGTCGGTATATCGCCAAATGCTGCGCACACAGCAGCCAATCTCATTTAGATATATGTGGATGTATTCGCCTCGATTCCTTCCAGTTTCGGAATGCATTGCGCCCAAGCCTGGATCTCGGTAGCCCACCAGATAGGCCTGACGATCTGTCATGTCATACAGGTAATCTTGGACGTCCTTATTCCATTCGTTTGCCTGGTCGCAGTCGCTATGTCGGCATTGGAACATGGGTTTAAATCCGGCAAGCGAGAACTCGTGGATAGCTTGTTTCGTTACACTAACAATAGACTGACTGGAGGAGTGGTCTAAAACCTGAATTCGGGTTAATCCTGTAACCGGAACTTTAATCAAACCCCTTTCATTTGCTTCCGGTAAATAGAGTGGAATATCGTCAAGCCATTTAATAAAGGTGTCATAATGTAGACTGTTGTTAACCATTTCCTTTGATAGCTGCCAATTTATATTATGTGACCATGTAGGTATGGAAATGGTTTGAGCCGATATCAATAGCGATATAAGGCTCCATTTGGCTTTTTTAAACATATTACTGATCCTTCAGTGAATTTTTAAAGATAGGAGTTTGCATACGGGCAATGCCATAAGCGCTTAAAACCAGGTACCGGCCAGACTGCAGGGTATTGAAGTCAGTTGACTTTCCATTGATACAGTTGTTGTAAAAAATACTGTCTGTGCTGAGACTGAGTTTAGAGCGCTGAATGGAGTCCAGGATTAAGTCAATGATTGGAAACGCCAGTCTATGACAATAACGTACCTGAACTTTAAGCAGATTAGCGTCTTGAATATTGATCTTAATTGATTCTCCATTACGCTTTACTTGGTGGGTGAACGTAGATCGAAATTGCAGATTATCATTGGGTAAAATATCGACAGGTTTGTAGGCTTTTACCCGGTAAGATTGTGCAGCGCATGCTGAAATTTGTGATGGCTGCAGCGGGAGTTTCTCTTTGAATTTGGCAAATATCTCCATACTGGGGGATATAATATCAGCATCTGTGTAGATTTTTATGGCCTCCTTTTTAAGCGTTTGAACCTTTTTGGCATTCAGGTAACCAGCGTCCCGCTTTAGGTAAAGAGGCATCATTGAACGAATGAGTTGCTCATCCATTGCTCCCATGCAGGCATTGTTCAGACTGCCAGCACGAGCAACCTGTTGTGCAGCATGATTCAGAGTGAATTTTGCACGATAAATTAAACTAAATTCAATTACGGCAAATAACAGCAATAGAAACAGTGGAAATATGATTATTAGTTCTATCATGCTGCCACCCTGTAATTGAGATTTATTTGAGATCCGATTCATGGCTTCTTTGTATCAGGTGATTATTCAGTCGATTTAGGCGAGCACTCTGGGGATGATATTGTCTGGCTGTTGCTAAATTTGATTCCGCTTGTTTCATTTGCGCCAATACCAAATTTATCCAATAACGCTCTTCATTGGGATTGATGTGAATAGCTTTTTTAAACGCTTTGGTAGCGACCTCAAGCTGGTGGGTGCGAACATAAATATTGCCCAGCTGAAACCAGGCAATGCTTAAGCCCGTAGACTGTTTTAAAAGTTGCCGATACAGCGCTTCCGCCTGGGTCAACTCGCCCTGTATAAATAAGTCATTAGCCTGCTTTAGTTGTATGGGTACCGGGGGGCTGGATGTCAGTGCCGAGCAACCTGGTAGTACCACAGCGAAAATAAGTATTAGAGCTGAATACTTTATTTGCATATCAGATGTCCTTTCGATATTTGGTGCAGTTGAATGCTTCCTGCATTTAATTCAATTGTGTGAGCGGCATGAAAAGCGCCTTTAATACTCCCGGGATCTACCGCTTCAAAAAGTTCAATAATAATGCCGTTTCGATCGATAAATAGTAGATCTAACGAGAAGTGCATACCAAAAGTGTGTACTAACTTACAGTTGGGAATAACAAAGGCGAAATTTTGTTGCGGAATCTGATGGATAGTAAGCCCCAACAGTCGTTCTTTAAATGATGTCGCAATTTTGACCTCAAATTGTTCCATGGATAACTTATAGGAGGTCATCAAATACCGCCCATGAATTTAATTAGCACAGGGAAACTCAAGATTAAAAAAGACACTGGAAAAATAAAAATTACCAGAGGGAACAATAGTTTTACAGGAGCTTCCAGGGCTGATTTTTCAGCTCTGATGAATCGCTCCGTTCGCCTTTGTTCGGCTTGTGCTTTTAGTGTCTCTCCCAGGCTTGATCCACTAAGCTCAGATTGCACTACAGACTGAATCAAGGTGCTGTAGTCTTTAACTCTGACTCGTTCTGCGCTAATTCTTAACGCGTCAATTCTGGATTTTCCTGCCCTCATGTCTCTCACAACACGAACCAGTTCTTGTTTTAATGGGCCGGAAGGACCTTTCTTAACGGCCTGATTTAAAGCTCCGCTTAAATTAAGCCCTGCAACCATGGAAATCTGTAAATATTCAAGAAAGCTGGGCAAATCTCTGATAATGCTAGTTTGACGTTGTTTATATTCGCTGGAAACCCAGGCATTTGGCATAAAAAATCCAATGGCACCAGTAAGTAGCGCTATACCTGGAAGTGTCTGGTTCATTACCCAAAGCAGGGTGTGAGTGAGGCTGAATATGAGTCCGGATACCACGAATTTTATGGCAATAAATTGATTGGGTGTGACCAGAAATATCAGTCCGGATTTTTGTAGTGATTCAAACCATAATCTGTCAGACAAACTTGTTAGTTTTATGAGTCTAAAAAACAATTCAAGCAAGGTCACGGGTAACCAAATGATTTTTAATTTCCAGGGAAGGGGATCATTACTGAGTTCAGGGATTCCTTTTTTAATGGATGGGAGTAAAATTAAAACCAGTAGCAACACACTCAGTGCCACTAATATAGGGATGACAATCAAAGTCATGACGTTATTTGATAAAGTCATCTCTACTATACCTTTATATTGACAATTTTTTGGATAGCGAAATACCCCAGTGACAACATAACCAGTGTCACTGCCACAACGGCCCAGCCAATAGGACTTGTCCACAGCATGGACATGGCTTCTGGCTCCAATGCATATAATCCGAGGCATAGAACGAGGGGGAGCCCGGTCATCACTTTTCCCTGAAATCTACCCTGTGCAGTTAGTGCTGAGACCTTCTGCTCCACTTCATTAATGCGACGCATGGTTTTTGACAATGTCATCAACATACCTGCCAGGTTACCTCCGACTTCCCGGCTGATTAAAATTCCAGATACCATATATTTAATGGCTTCTATCGGTAGTCTGCTTTCAAGGTTGTATAGCGCCTGATCAAAGCTGGTACCAAGTTTGACCTCTTTCAACACCAGTGCAAACTCTTGTGATAGTGGTGGTTTTTCTTCTTTCACCACAAGTTCAAAGGCTTTACTAAAATTCATACCAGCTTGCATCGATAAGCCGATCGCTTCGATGGTATCAGGCAGCTGATTAACAATTTGGATGCTTCGGTGACGTAAAAACTGCCTGATTACGATACCCGGGGCAAACAGGGATACAATCAACAGGGGGATGATAATCGACCAGCTTTGGCTCAACCAATAGGTAACAATACCCATGCATACAGCAGCAGTAACACTAGCCAATAGTATTTTACTGGGTGAAATAAACAGAAACATCGAATACAGGGCTTCAGTACTATTTTGATAGTAACGCTGATGAATAAACCTGATCAGCTGAATACCCAATATGCTTAAGAATAACAGGCTAATGGTGAACATAAGTGCAATGATATTAACCAGAAACGGATCCATTAGTTGTCCTCCGATATATGAAATAATTCTGTATCCGTTTGAATACCCTGCTGACGTTGTTTGTCGATGAAGTCTGGTATGATGCCGGTCGCAAGAAACTGCCCCTGAATTTTCCCCTGGGCACTGTAACCCTGCTGCTGAAATCTAAAAATATCAGTCAGCAATATGGTGCCTTGCTCGAGTCCGCCTATCTCACTGATAGCAGTAATTTTTCGGCTACCGCAGGGAAAACGTGTTTGTTGCACTACAAAATTTATGGCTGAAGCGGACTGTTCTCTAATCGCCGTCAATGGCAGATCCATACCTGCCATCAGTACCATAACTTCCAGCCGACTCAGGCAGTCTCTTGGTGAGTTTGCATGGGCCGTAGATAATGAGCCGTCATGGCCGGTATTCATGGCTTGTAACATATCAAGCGCTTCTGCTCCACGGCATTCACCAATGATGATTCTGTCGGGCCTCATTCTCAGACTGTTCTTGACCAGATCCCGGATGGGCACCAGGCCTTTACCTTCCTGGTTGGCCGGCTTCGATTCCAGTGATACCAGGTTGGGTTGACGTAGTTGTAATTCAGCGGCATCTTCGATGGTAATAATGCGCTCACTATCAGGGATAAAAGACGATAAAACGTTAAGAAGCGTTGTCTTACCCGATCCCGTTCCTCCTGAAATAATCAGGTTCAGTTTGCTCTGTACAATGGTTTGTAAAAACTCAGCCATCGGCGCACTAAGGGCACCGAAGTCAACGAGGTTCTGAATGGTTAATCGTTCTTTAGAAAATTTCCGGATGGTTAGGCACGGACCTTTTAATGCCAATGGTGGGATAATGGCATTCACTCGACTTCCGTCAGCCAGCCTGGCATCGACCATGGGAGAGGACTCATCAATTCTTCTGCCCAGCGGTAATACGATACGCTCTATCGCAGCCATTACGGCCTGTGCATTAGAAAATGAAATGTCAGATTTTTTGAGCTGTCCCGAAGATTCATAAAAAATCGAATCCGGGGCGTTCACCATGATTTCTGTGACATCATCACGTTCTAATAAAGCCTCTAAGGGTCCCAGACCTATGGCCTCGTTGATGACATCCTTTTTAAGTTGGCTAAGATCGATATCTTCGTCAATGCCGGATAGTTGCGAAACGATCTGATTTATCAGCCCGGTGACTTCCACACGTAGACGTTGGTCATCCATGTCATCAATCTGGATCCTTCGCAGGTCAATGGTACGGAGTAATTCTTGATGAACCCTGACATGCCATTGATGCTGACGCTGCTTTAGGTGAATATTTTGTTCAGGATGAATTTCTGGTAATTCAGAAATGTCCTGATTGTTGATGTTTTCAGTAGCTACATTGTCACCTATAGTGGGCTTGGGTGTTTCTTTGGATGTGTAGTGAACCTCCAGCCAATAGTTACCAATTTTTACGCGATCGCCTGTCTCAATGGGGTGATTTTTCTTGGCAGGCATGTCATTGATTAGACAGTTGGCTTTGGCATGACTCGACAGTTGCAGCTGATTTTGATGCAGGTTGAGTTGGCAATGTTCCTGCTGAATTCCCCAGCCCTTTAATGCAATATCCGACTGGTAATCTTTACCAATTCGTAATGGTAATTTAGAGAACTGGTGCCGACTAATAGTGTGTCCGTTTTTATGATCAATATGAATGTCAATTTGCATCATTAGTGATCCTCTTCAGATTCAAATTGCTGCAATAGGTTAGTGCCCAATGCATCAAGTTCAGACTCTGAAGCAGACATGAAATCGTCTGAAAGATAGTGCGATTTTATGCTGGGTGTTAGCATAATCACGAGTTCTTGCTGGCTTAAATCTTTAGTTCTGGATTGAAATAATCGTCCCAAAATGGGTATATCTCCGAGCAGCGGGAGTTTAGAGGATGAGGCATTGTCTTCTTTACTGACTAATCCGGAAACAAGGATCGTCTGTCCTGGTTGAGTATTGGCAACGGATGTCACCAGTCGGGTTGCAAGCCCGGGTACACCATTGACTGAAATGGCATTGTCTATAGAGCTTACTTCAGCCGTAAAATCGATCATGATATTGCTGTTGTCGCCCAGTATTGGTAAGACTTCAAGTTGAATGCCAAAGGGTTTGTACTCTACGGATAAGTCGCCACTGGCACTGGTCACTGGAAAGGGAAGTTGACCACCAGAATGAAATACAGCCATAGAGTTTTCTGTGGTACTCAGCATGGGTTTGGCTAAAACCCGAGCTCCACCCGTTTCTTTTAATAGCTCTATTTGAGATTGAATCTGGGTGGCTATGCCAATGGCACCATAAAAATTTTCATCGTTAAGTGGAATGTTCTCAACAAGGCTACTGGCACTGCCAATATCAGAATAAGCTGAAAAATAGGGATTACTGGTTGTTTGTTGGCTGAATGCTAACGATGGGCCTGAAAGGATTTCTTGCCATCTGATGCCCATCCTTTCAAGATTTCTTTGTTTGATTTCGAGAATTTGTACTGCAATTTCAATCATTTTTCGCTCTGGTGCCAGATTCTCAGTCGCCAGCATTAACATCTGTGGAAATCGGGACGTTATTAGCTGAACCTGTTCACGAAACCTCGGATCATAGTTACCCTTTGCGACAATAAAGCCGTCATTGACTGAGAATGTCATCCCTTTGATATGCGATAGCATCGATTGAATGGCTTCTAACTGGGAGTCTAGCCGAAAGTGAACCTGAATCGTGACATGAGACTGTGCTCCAGACTGGGAAATTTGTTCCTTTATTTGTGTTAGTTCCTGCTCATTATTTAGCCAGCCCTTAACAATAAACTGGTCATTCTGGTGTAGTAGTTTAAGACCAGGACTGTCCTGAATGATGGATTGAATCTGTGCTTGGGTAAATTCGGGTTTGGTAGTTTTAACACTGGCGTGAATCATGGTTTTACGATTACCTGGGTGCCATAGAATGATGTCTGTAAAACCTACGGCTAGTGGAATGAGTAACACTTCATTGGTATTCAAAACACTGACTGAGATTAAATCTTCATTTCCGACGGCGATTCTTTGGACGTCATTTGCTTTCAGCGTTTCAATATTTCCCAGCGCCAGTTGTATGTTCTCTTCAACCATATAAGGAAATTTTTCAAGGGCATAGAGGTTGCCAGCAACAAAGCTGAGTAACAAAAATACTAAATTTTTATAGCATCCATTCATGTTATTGCTCCCAATTGGGCTGGTTGCCTACAGACAGGATGTTCATATGACTGAAGGACTGTTTATTGCTTAAATATTGAATGCCCGTATTGATGGTATTATTCAGAGAGTCACTCTGGTTCAAGGATTCTGTGTCGTTGGCATTTCTAAGCAATACGAGAAGTTGACTGCTTTGTTTCGCATTTAATACCGGGGCTATGGCGTCTATAGGCATTAACAGGGTAATAGATTGGTAGTCAGAAAAGTTGGAATCATCGCCGACTAAAGACCCGTCAGGATCCTGACTTGCACTACGCAGATTACCAGTAGCAATGACCTTTACCATCTCCAAAAGAATATCCAGCACCGTATCCTTTTGACGAAAGAGATCTACATGGTCTCCAACTTCGATCATATTTTCGTGAGAATTTAATGTATCGGCCTCAATAGTGATGGCTCTAAAACCTGGCGGGATTGTGTCTGAGAACCTGGCGGCCGCTTTATTACCTAAATAGGTAGATAATATTGGTTTTCCTTTGGGAACGGACCACTTCAATTCCAACCCGGCGATATTGGAAAAATCTTCTGGTGAAATGATATCTATTGGTAGAAATTGTGCAGGTGCTTCGGCA